>OCPV01001622.1_pt1 | contig 11810 bp, 9 predicted proteins | sample 1538511 | NCBI WGS metagenome assembly OCPV01 (sample SAMN04571704, study PRJEB22368) | human gut metagenome | biome: human gut; material: stool | host: Homo sapiens | place: Luxembourg | collected 2012-08-30 | reverse complement strand
ACGTCCCAGCTTCAACAAAAACTCATTCTTTTTGCCATCCACAAAGGGATTCTGCGCCAGGAACTCGTTGAAGAATGTGTGCAGCATGCCCGAAGCCGCAACGAGAGGCTTGGATGCACTTGCCGGGGTCTTCACTTTCAACTCTGCCAGAATCTCCCCCACCCTGTCGGGATGCTCCGTCACAAAGCGGCGCCAGGGAAAAACTTCGGTATCCGGACGAAAAAAAGCTTCCGGATCATACGACGCAAAGCAAGGACGGGTGGGATTTTTGCAACTCATGTCACAGGAAAAGGCAAGAAGCTGCGCCACGTGCCATGCCACCAACGCGTATGCCAGACGATACTCGTCCACACTCTCTGCTTCCACACGCACCACCAGCTTCAGCCCGTCGTACGAAACGCTGCGCCATGCCGCCTTCACCCAAGGAGTGTCCTTCAAGACCTTCAAGAACTCAGACACACGGCCGTTACATTTATCCACATCCAGCATGGCGTCCCCGCTCCACTGCTTCAGATTAGTTTCGGCATGGCTCCCTTCGCAACGCCCGGCTATCACCAGCGCGGCCAGTTTTCTCTTTAATTTCCTGGCCTCTGTCTCCCTGCCCGAAGCCTTCAGGCGCTGATACTCTTCCACTTGCGCTTTCCAACGTTCGCCACGCAGAAGTTCCACAAACTCTTTCAATGTCATATCCACGGCATGTTCATCAAACACCGAGAAATAGAAAGAGCATAAATCGGTATAAACCATTCATGTATGAATTTAAATTATCAAAAGGAGGGCATTTCCCTCCACCATGAAAGCAAAAGTATATTGCAAACCCATACAATCAAAAGTTAAAATTGTACACTTACCCAACGTAAAGCACTGATTTACAATACCCATTTATGATACAAGTGTACAAATAACCGGGAGACTTCCTTTTAATGTCTTTTCACATTTTGCTCCTTATTTCCTTTCTTTCCTCTTTTTCTTCTCTTTCCGTTCTTTCTTCTTCTTTTCCTCCTTTTTCCGCATAAACTCGTTTATATCAGCCAGTGTATCCTTACACATGTGTTTCAAAACCCTCATTTCCTCATCGGTGTATCCTTCACCGGACAGGCGATATTTCACCATTACTATCTCCAGTTCCTGAAAGAACTGCAATCTGCCATTATTTTTCTTATAAATCTTGATTTTTCCATGATGTTAATATGATTTAAAATATAAAAAGTACAAAAGTAGGAATAAATGTATTATTCTTGTTAATTTTTTCATTTTTTGCGAACAAATAGCTTGTTATCGTAAAATATTGTCTATATTTGCATCAGAATTTAACGACAAGCTTACCTGGGAATGACACAGGTAACAGCGTAGCGTGCTTAAGAGGCATCATTTCTTTCAATTTTTAGAACATCTAACATTACTTTTCCTTCCTCCGAATATGAAAAAATGGCTAGTGGCGTATGTCCGCCTTCACCACGAAAAGAAGACGGCCGAACGGCTGACCGCAATGAACATAGAGAACTTCCTGCCTGTACAAGAAGAAATCCGCCAATGGACTTACCGGAAAAAGAAAATAGAACGGGTGGTTATCCCTATGATGATTTTTGTCCATGTGGATGCGGCGGAACGTTCGCAGGTGCTCACGCTGTCGGCCATCAGCCGGTATATGGTGCTGCATGGCGAACATACTCCGGCGGTGATTCCGGATGAACAGATGGAACGGTTCAAATTTATGCTGGATTATTCGGACGAGGCGGTGGAGATGTGTGCCGCACCATTGGTTCCGGGAGAATTGATACGAGTGGTCAAAGGTCCGCTAAAGGGACTGGAAGGAGAATTGGTGGAAGTGGATGGAAAGGCGAAAGTGGTGGTAAGACTGGATTTGTTGGGATGTGCGGGGGTTGATATGCCGGTGGGGTTTGTGGAGAAGATGAAATAAGGATGGCGGACGCTAGGAAATGTGGAGGGGAAACAAACCATCATCCAAATAGCCAAAGATATTTATGGTGAAACAGTGAAGGTATATCTCTTCGGTTCCCGTCTGAATGATGAAAAGCGTGGAGGAGATATTGATTTATTAGTCCGCAGCACGGGAGAAAAGAAAGGTGTATTGGCACGCATCCGCATGACCGCACGCTTGAAACTGCATTTGGGCGACCAAAAGATTGACGTCATCGGTGACCATGAGGATTCACTGGTAGTGCAGGAAGCTTTGAAAAACGGAATACAACTGATATGACAGAAAAGAAAATTCACAGGATTATTCTTTGCTTGAAACAGATGTTACCGTCATTTTGAATGAACTGTTTTCCAAAAGTGCCTTCAAAGGCAACAGACACGCTTGAGCTGTGATACAGACTATTCTTTCCCGATACTTTTTTCTATAACATAAACTTCGTAACAAAGTTATCGAGAGGAAGCAAACGCATTTAGAAATTCACCGTTAAATAAGATTTTCTCTACTATCTACTAATTTATAAAAAAGCAGTTGTTCGATCTGTGACCGTGTGAAAAAAAGGTAAGGTTCATATCCTATCTTGGATCGGAGTATAGAATTCCATAAAGAAATGGTTAATATTAAACAAGATTCATTCGTTGGTAAACGGGTCTTGTTTCCATGCCGTAAGGGAAGTTTATTACATAGGTTGGGGCTCATTTAGGAGATATGTCAATCGCTTGAATTATAATACCGTTATTGATTGCGTTTATCACTTATGAGGTTGCCAATCTCCCTAAAAAAAGGATAAAAAGGTCTCCGAAGCTGTCAGGGCAGGATTATATGGAGAGTTTGACAACATAAACACCAACATTGCACAACAAATCGTAAGTTCTTTCTTTGTGTCTATCATTAGTTCTTTGGCAAATGACATAGCACATAATGATAAAATAATGGGGATATCAAAACAATGGATTAACAAAAAATGCTAACATTGAAAAAACAACAGATTTTTCTATGATACCACATGTACATATAGAATATCATAACCAAGATAAGGAGTTTGCAGAAACACTAACCCACATATTAAGAAAGAATGATATTTGTGTTCAGTGTGCTGCTTACAACAATAATTCTAATTATAAAGAACATGTAGAGAGTTTATTAAAAGAGAATGATTCCATAATATGGATATTGTCAAGAATTACAGAAGAAAAAAAGTTACTTAGATACTATCATGAGATTGCCCTTATTGAAGAAAAGGAACAAAACAAACGTCTCTTGCCTATTTATATAGAGGAACGTTTACCAATATTTAAATTTTCAGAAAATCGGAATCGTTTTTTTATAACAAGAACAAAGACCGTCGAAGAAAATTGTGAGGAACTAATCCGGTATCTCAAAATAAATGCAGGACAAGTCGTAGCCAATGACAAGTTTAGAAAAAAATGCAGGTCGGATGCTCTTATTCAATTAAAGAACGCATATAAAGAGAAAAATCTAGTGTTGTTTTGTGGAGCTGGAATATCTATTGGCTCAGGAATTCCATCATGGAATAAACTGCTTGTTTCAATGTTTTTAGAGATTTCAAAATTGTCTTCCGATTATACTGATGTTTTATGTGATAAGCTTAAAAACGAATTATTTGTTAGTCAGGAAATGCTGGCACGCATGATAAAGCAATCAGACTGTAAATGTTTTTATGAACGTATTCAAAGGAATCTTTATAAAGGACTGAATAAAGATTGGACAAATACAATTCATGCAATCGTTGAACTTTGTTCCAGTAATAGTCGTAATGAAGGTGTAAAAGAAATAATTACATATAATTTTGATGATCTCTTGGAACGCAATTTTAAGGAAAATGGAATAAAATATACCCATAGTCATGGTGACGGCATTCCTATTCATCATGTTCATGGCTTTCTTCCACAAGAAAGTGAAGTTAGTCTCAACAGAAGAATTGTTTTCAGTGAAGATGAATACCATAAACAATATGCAGATTTAACGAATAATGAAACTATAAAACAATTAGGAGTGTTAGACGAAAATATTTGTTTATACGTGGGTATCAGCTTTACAGACCCAAATATGAGAAGATTGGCAGACGCATATATAAAAGAACATCAAGACAGGCAAACTCCCCATTATTTAATAAAAAAGATTCCTGACATACATTTGAATAATGAAAACCGTTTTCTGTCAGAGACAAAGTTGTTGAACCAAATAATGTGTTTAGAAGAGTTGGATGCGAAAAGTTTCGGTTTTCAAATAATCTGGCTTGACAACTTTGATGAAATACCTCAACTTTTTAACGATATAAAAGATAAACAAAATGAATAAAAAATATATATTAGAAACTATCAATTCTGCGTCGCAACTTATTACTAAGATGAGAAAAGTTGAGATAATCAAATCAGATGACGAGATAAGACTGGTCAATGATTTGTCAGATGTCCTTTTGAATTTAACCAGTCCGTTGACTGTGACTGTCATTGGGCCATTTAATTCAGGCAAAAGTACTTTCATAAATGCTATGATAGAAGAGAGAATCTTGCCTGAAAATATAAATCCCAGTACTAGTATGGTATGTAAGATAGGCTATTGTAATTCACATCTAAAGATACAATATATCGAAAAAGGGAATATTTTAGTGAAAGAAATAAGTATAAAAGAATTAAAAGAATTCGTTGACAGAAATTCTTCCAATTATATACCAAGAACTGGCGATGTATTAGAAATCTTCCACAACAATATTTTCTGTGAAAAAGACATTGTTATTGTTGATACGCCGGGCTTTAACGACCCATATATGGATGATGAGGAAACAAATAATGCATTAAAAAAAGCCGATGCTGTGATATATTGTATGCATATATCACAGGCAAACTCTAGATTAGATGCGGAAAAAATAGAATATTTGCAGAAAAACGGAATAACATCTATTTTCTTTGCTATTGGATTTTCAGACCTTTTACAGAATGTTGACGAGGAAGAATGCGATACATTGAAGTTTCGTCTAAGAAAAGAGTTGTCATCCAAGTCTATTCTCCATGAAGATGGTGTGTTTTTTGTAAGTGCGGCAGAGGAATTAAACAGGATTGAGCAGAAGAAGACTGTACTCAACGATGCAGGTTTTGATAATGTCCGTAAAAAAATATGGGAATTCTTGCAAACGAATCGCATACCCATAAAGAATGAAATAGCATGTAATAAGATTGGAAAAGTCAGAGAGGAGCTTGAAAGGTTTATTAGAGAGAAAATAGAGGCATTACAGAATAGCCAACATATTTGTCTGCAGAAAAAGAAACAACTGAGAAACAATGAAACCGAAACAAAAGCATGTATTGCAGAAATAACCCAAATATGTTCTTTGTATGAAGAAGATGCATATAAATTCATAAAGATACAAATAGAAACCGAGATATTGAGCGTTGACAGCAAGATTGAGGAATGGGTTGATGAAGTGTTTACACCTAATTTTTCTATGTTTACTTTGGGGCTAAAAGATAATGCCACTAAAACAATAGAAACAATACAAAGAAAATGTACAGAAAGAATCAATGCTGCTTTAGAAGGACGAATTGTTCCATATTTAAACTCAGCGAGCGATAAATTACAGAAAGAGATTAAGCATACAGTGGAAAAATATATCATTAATATAGAGCTGGGCACGAACTGCAAAATTAATCTTCCAGCTCTAAGGTTAGAGATGGAAGAACATTACAATGCATTGTTCCCTGAAATAACTCCCTTTTCTATAGCTGCGACAATGGTTATGATGGAAAGGAACATGATACCGCTGATTGGAATGACGTTCGCACCTTTAATTGGGATCATAATTGCCATCTTAGGATTGGGATTTTTCCAATATAATCAAAAAAAGAAGAGAATAATATCAAGTATTAGAGAACATCTACATTCTTATGAATTCTCATCAAAATGCACGCAAGCAATAAAAGATAATATTCATTGGAAAGAAGATGTAAGACCTTCTGTTTCCAATTTAGAGGGAATGATAGAAAGATGCATTGAAGAACAAAAAAAAATAACAAATCGACAAAACGGAATAGAAACAAAGATGCAAGAGATTAATAACCTGAATAAGGAAATGGTTCTTGTTTTTGATAAAATAAACACTTAGGTATAAAACCTCTACCATTTTATAAGTTTCGAATCCGAAAATTACGAAAAGACATATCCAATTAAATACTCATCAATGTCTGACAATTTTAATAAAAATCGCTTAGCCAAAAACACCATATTACTTTATGTACGTATGTTGTTTACAATGTGGTTGAATTTGTATACCACACGTTTAACACTTGCCAACCTTGGTGTAGAGGATATGGGAATCTATGGTGTTGTTGGTAGTATTGTCAGTATGTTCGCTGTTTTCAGTGGTGGAATGAGCAATGCCGTACAACGTTTTCTAACTTATGAAATAGGACGTGATAACGGTGATCCAAACAAAGTATTTTGTTCTTGCTTAAATGTCATATTTTTATTGTCCGGAATCATATTTATACTACTTGAAATCGGAGGCCTATGGTTTCTACATACCAAAATAAACATACCAGCGGAAAGTATGGATGCAGCCCAATGGGTGTTTCAAATATCAGTACTCACTTGTATAGTCAATCTTATAAGCATTCCTTATAATTCACTAATCGTAGCACATGAAAAAATGAATGCTTTTGCTGCTATCAGTATTCTTCAAGTAATCTTAACATGTGCTTCAGCCTATTGCCTTAGCTATTTTCCTACTGGCCGTTTATTAATTTATGCTATATTAATGGCAGCAATAAGCATATTAATAAGAATAGCTTATCAGATATATTGCCATCGCAAATTTCCGGAAGTCCATTATTATATGATTATAGACAAAAACCAAATAATACAAATTGGCAAATTTGCCGGTATATCCTCTGCTTCCGGTGCTTTGCAGGTTCTTTCGTCACAAGGGTTTGTCCTCGTTATCAATCTTACATTTGGTGTGGCTATTAATGCTGTATATACAATTTCAATGCAATTGAAAAACTCAGTTTTGTCATTTGCTCAAAATTTGCAGCGTGCCATCGCTCCACAAATAACAAAAACATATGCCAATGGTGAGCTGGATATACATAAAAAACTTATCTATGCAGGAAGTAAATTTCAAGTATTTCTTATTTTTTTTATAATGATACCATTCCTTTTTCAAACGGAATATATCATGCACCTTTGGCTAGGTGATGTACCACCATATGCAGTGACTTATGCACAGTGTACTATATTTCTGAGTCTTACCTATGCTTCTTTTGAAACAATACGTACAGCGGTATATGCAACCGGCAATATTACTAAATTTATGATATGGCCCGAAGCTATATATTTATTAGTTTTGCCTATCAGTTACTATGCAGGCATAATAACCAATAACCCTAATGCCCTGATAATAGCAATGGTATTGTATGAGATATTTGTTTGCACAATACGAATATGGATAGCTTCAAAAGTTTCAACCATACAAATAAATGAATTACTTAAAAAAGTAATCAAACCTTGCTTCTTTGTAGCTGTACCAGCATCGTTTATATGCAAAATAATTACATTGTTTATTCCACAGACCATTTGGGGGTTAATCTCGATTCTCTGTTTAAACAGTATTTCATTAAGTTTGATTATTATAGTTATCGGATTAAGCAGACAAGAAAAAAATATGATAAGTATATTCTTGAAAAACAAAATGAAATAAATAGCAATGACATATATACTTTCTGATTATTGCGAATTAGTACCAACAATACTTTAAAATCAACTTCTCTTTTTGACTTATTTAAAAGGAAACCAACTTCAATCCAGATTTCCTATGATCATATGTCAAAATTAAGTTTATAAAACAAAGATATTATGCCGTTAATAAACGAATATTTAATCTTACTATCCTTATATATAGTTACATGTTTATGGGTAATACAAAAATATTATAAACGAAAATTAGGTGTATTTCAGGTTCCTTTCATTTTTAGTTTAGCCAGTGTACTAATGATGACCCCCCAATTTTGTGTAATCATCTATAATACACATTATGATCCTAATTTATTATGGGATTTAACTTATTGTATGATAACATCAACATTAGCACTGTCTTTTGGATGGGATAAAGCGCAAGATTCCCCAATATATTCTTGTAGAGATATTGATTTAGTAAAATCCAAAAATACTTTTTTAGCACTTTTCCTAATAGGTTTATATTGTGCAATACAAAGCTATCTTCAAGTAGTAGCTCATTTTCTCTCTGATCAAAGTGATATTAGGACTAATCATACTTATCAAATACTCCTATTCTTTATGTTATATTTTGATATAGGAATGTTTTATGCCTTAACATATATCATCAAAGGAAAAAAAGCATCCAAAATTATCTATTTCATTTTAATCATAAGCAGCATTTATTACCTCTATATCATATTAATGCTAGCAAGACGAACTCTTGTCGTAAAACTTTTTATGTCACTAGGGATATTACTTGCAATGTTAAAACCACGATGGCAAAAAGCAATTAAAATAATTATTATCCTATTTTTTACAACTGGAACAATATACCAGGCTAGTATAGCTTTAATACGAGGAAATCTTCGTGACAATAAAGAAGAAAAAGAACAAATAGATATATGGGAAAATTATAAACAATCATATATATCTCCAAATCTTGTCCATGGAATGGACTTAGGAAATGCTGCATTATTTATAAAACATGCAAAAGACAATAGTACTTATACCTTTGGTCTATCTTTTTGGGATGACATTGTTACATGGTATTTTCCTAGTTTTATATTTGGGAAACAAGGAAAAGAGAATCTAAAACTAGCAGGAACAAATGATAAGTACATAACAAGTGTTACCCATAATGTGACAACACAAACAGGTTATTATGAGGCTTTTGAAGCTTTTTGGTATCTAGGTTTTATTTTATTTTACATCTTTGGATATATTTTTGGGTATGTATGGAAGCGAATTGGCTATTCTTCATTATATCTTATTGTCTATCTATGTTTTATGTTTCATATACCAAGCTTAGCTTCTCATGGATTTAGTTTTGTGGTTGGACAGATAGAAACATTTATTGTTTTCTGCTTACCTATAATAGGAAGATTTATATATAAAAAAAAGATTATAAGACGACGTCTATTAAAACAAATTCGTTAAAAACATTTTTACCCAACAATAATTACAATGAACAAATACCTTTCTTATAAAATATTATTTTTCAATTTTATCTTATCTGTCCTCATCGTTCTTTTGCATTCTAACTGTAAAGTAACATTAGGATGGAATAACGATGGAACAAACTTATCAAATTTTATAGAATTATTGACGACATACATAAGTTGTATTGGACATATAGCTGTTCCCATGTTTTATATAATATCAGCGTATCTTTTTTATCACAATATTTCTACACTAAAAGATACTTTATCCAAAATAAAGAAAAGAATAAAGACATTACTTATACCATATTTATTATGGAATACTTTTTTTGTATCCATTTTTTGGATTATTTTACATTCTCCTTTTTCTAAATACTTACATATGAATAATAATCTGAATTCCATTCATAGCATATTAATAGCAATTATAAATTCAGATTTAACCCCATTATGGTTTATTAAAAACCTATTTATATTTACAATTTTATCTCCCATTATACAATGGGCAACACAAAAAACATTATCCACTATCTTCTGCATTATTTTATCTTGCATAACTATTTATATAAGTAACAATATAAACTATTATAATCCTCTGTATTGGTTACCTATATATCTCACAGGTATATTATTCACCAAGAAAAAACTAACATCTTTTTTCACAAAAAAAGAAAATTCAAAAACACTAATATTCTTATACCTAGTAAGTTTCATTACACTTATGATATTGGCTATTCATTTTGATTTCATGTACCTATACAGACTAATAGCACCAATACTTTTATGGAAAATATCCGATCCTATATTAACGCAGTTTTCCATTAAACCAAAATTTTATTGGAAATATTCATTTTTCATATACTGCACACATTTTTTTATTATAAATGTAGTTCAGAAATTATTATATTTACTTTTAGGAAATTCTAATATAGATTATCTCATAATCTATGTATCAACCCCTATTATTGTTCTCCCAGTATGTATCCTTATAGCCAAAGCACTAGACAATAAAACAAACTTTATTTACAAAATAATAACAGGAAATAGATAGCAAAATATGAAGGTATTATTAGTACACCCAGGAAAACAGCATTCTTTTGAAACAGCTAAAGCATTAAAAGAAGCAGGAGTATTTTACAAATATGTAACAACTGTTTACGATAAAGACAATTCTCTCACAAATAAAATAAAACATTTACTAAAAGGAAAAAATCTAAAAAAAGCAAATACAAGAAAATGTCCATATCTAAAGGATGAGGAAGTCATACAAATATACGAATGGTGGGGATTGTTAGTTCTTCTTATATCTAAGTTACCTTTTCTTTCAAAATTATACTTTCACTTAAACATATCATTATCAAATCATTTCGCAGATAAAGCAGCTCAAATCGCAATAAAAGAGAAGGTAGATGCAATTATTGTATACGATGGTATTTCTAGAAAAGGTCTTAAGTATATCAAAACACAAGCTCCTCAAATTACAACAATTATGGATGTTTCAATTTCAATGCGTCCTTTTATGAAAGCTAATTTTGAAAAAGATATGAAAAACTATCACCACAATGGATTTTACAAGGAGGAAGCATATCTATGGAATATAAAATACGAAAAGGTAATTCGCGAAGAATTAAAATATGTCGATTATTTCTTTTCTCCTTCTAATATTGTAACTAAAAGTTTGGAATTTTGTGGTATAGATAGAAAAAAAATAAAAATAGTTCCATACGGTGTTAACATCAATAAATTTCAATTCACAAAGAAAAAAAATACAAATAATGAAGCACTTAAATTAATTTATGTAGGGCAGATATCATATAGAAAAGGCCTACACCATTTGCTTAAAATTATAAAAGAATATAGCCCTAATAAGATTAAAATAAATTTAGCAGGTTCATTCAATGAAAACAATGAAATTATAAAACAATATCATGGCATTAATAATATCAATTTTCTAGGTTTTGTTACACACGATATTTTAGCACAAAAGTATCAAGATGCTGACTTGTTTGTTTTTCCTACACTAGGTGAAGGATATGGTATGGTTGTACTAGAGGCATTAAGTACAGGAACTCCTGTTCTTATATCGAACCTTGCAGGAGGAGATGATGCAATTGAAAACTACAAAAACGGACTTGTATATGAAGCAACTTCCGAAGCATCTCTTAAAAGCGCATTAGATTGGTTTATTGAACATCGCGATATGATTCCACAAATGTCTAAAGAAGCATATGAAACAGCTCAAAAGTTAACGTGGGAAAAATATCATAAATTATATGCTGAAAACATTCTTAATATTTTAAACAAATGATGAGAGTTGGAATTGTCACATTACCTTTCCATTTTAATTATGGAGGTATTTTACAAGCATTTGCTTTACAAAAAGCTATACAAAACTTAGGATTTGAACCAATCATTATAGAACAGCCTAACAATAACATAAAACAAATTTTAAAACAAAAGTTATATAAAAGATCAAATATATACAAGTTCGTAAAAGAAAACTTCAACCTATTAAAACTTCATGAACCTTTTTGCGATGATGAATTAAACATAAATAACATAAATATATTAGTGGTAGGGAGTGATCAAGTATGGCGTCCTGATATGGGGATTAATAGAAAAAAAAACGTAGATAGATATTTTTCCTTAATTCCGCAACACTATAGTTTAACATTATTTATAAGTGCCTGAGCAACAAA
>OCPV01001621.1_pt1 | contig 11812 bp, 10 predicted proteins | sample 1538511 | NCBI WGS metagenome assembly OCPV01 (sample SAMN04571704, study PRJEB22368) | human gut metagenome | biome: human gut; material: stool | host: Homo sapiens | place: Luxembourg | collected 2012-08-30 | reverse complement strand
TACGACGCCCTGATTAACAGTCAGGTGTTCTACCGGCTGAACTATCGGGGAATTTCACTGTGGTGCTGACCACATATGCTATTATACGTTTTTAATGCGTTCTTGTCAACACTTTTTTTAAAAATTTTTTAAAATTATTTTACAGCAATTTTTACAACTATTTTCTGCACTGCCGAAGGCTCATTTTCCACATTGCAGCCGGGGCTGTGCAGCTCCCACGGAAACAGCACTGCAAAGTCGCCTGCGTTTAAAACAACATAGTCATTTTCTTCAATGTTTTCAAAAAAGAGCAGGTCGCGTTCCTCTGCGTAATCCTCAACTACTTTTACATCAGCAGTGCGCGGCGCAAAATAAATCTTTTCCGTTCCTTTGCCAAGGTACTGCACATCTATATATTTGTTGTGCGCTTCCGGCTTTTTGGTGCTGCGGTCTGCCGTGGTGTAGTTTTCAACATTGGCATACATTTTTTCGCCGTCCAGCACATATCTGCCGTCCGCAACTTTGCTGAAATCAGTAGCTGCCAGATATTCCAGCGCTTTGCGGAGGTCTTCGCTTAAATAGGGAAGCAGTTTTTCAATATCGTTTTTATGTCCAAAAATCATCTTCTCAACCTTCTTTCGTTAAATATTTGTTATATTCTGCGCAGCCGCTAAAAATCCTTTGCAAAAAGCCTGCTTTTATTATAAAATTGTGCATATCGCTATTTAAAGAAAGGACGAAACCGTGAGTTATTTAAATGTTACCAACGTATCACATTCTTTTGGCGGCCGCCAGATTCTGGAGAATGTGTCTTTTAAATTAATGCGCGGCGAGCATGTAGGTCTTGTCGGCGCCAACGGCGAAGGCAAATCTACCTTTTTAAACATTGTTACCGGCCATACGCTGCCGGATGAAGGCAAAGTGGAATGGCCCGGCAAAGTAACCGTGGGCTACCTTGACCAGCAGAGCACGCTGCAAAAGGGCATGACTATCCGCGAAGTGCTGCGCACCGCTTTTGACGGCATGTACAAAATGGAAGCCGAAATGCTGGAGCTGTACGAAAAAATGGGCGACGCGACTCCCGAAGAAATGGACAAAATGATGGAAACCGTCGGTGAAATACAAACCGAGCTGGAACACGGCGGATTTTATTCGCTGGACAGCAAAATTGAAGAAACTGCTAATGGCCTCGGGCTTGGCAGCATTGGGCTTGACCGCGACGTAGCGGAACTCAGCGGCGGGCAGCGCAGCAAAGTGCTTTTAACCAAGCTTCTTCTGCAAAATTCTTCCATTCTGCTTTTGGACGAACCTACCAACTATCTTGACGTTGAACATATTGAATGGCTGACAAAATTTTTGCAGAACTACGAAAACGCCTTTATTTTAATCAGCCACGACATCAGCTTTTTAAATAAAGTAGTTAATGTTATCTACCACCTGGAAAACTGCGAGCTTACCCGTTACACCGGCAACTACGACAAGTTCCAGGAAATGTACGCCATTTACAAGGCGCAGAAAGAAGCGGCTTATGAACGCCAGCAGCAGGAAGTTGCCAAGCTGGAAGACTTTATTGCCCGCAACAAGGCACGCGTGGCCACTACCAACATGGCAAAAAGCCGCCAGAAAAAACTGGACAAAATGGAAATGATTGAAAAGCCGCGCGAAAAGCCCAAAGCGCATTTTCAGTTTAAGGAAGCACGCACACCGAGCCGTTACCTTGCCGTTGCCGAAGATTTGGTGCTTGGCTACGATACGCCGCTTACCCGCCCCGTCAGCTTTAAAATCGAATGCGGGCAGAAAATTGCCATCCGCGGCGTAAACGGCCTTGGCAAAACCACGCTTTTAAAAACCATTTTGGGCATTATTCCGCCCATCAGTGGCAAAATAGAACTGGGGCAGTTTTTGGAGCCCGGCTATTTTGAGCAGGAGGAACGCGAAAAGAACGAGAACACCGCGCTGGAAGATGTTTGGAACGAATACCCCGGCATGACCAACTACGAAGTACGTGCCGCCCTTGCCGCCTGCGGGCTTACCAACGAACACATTACCAGCAAAGTATTTGTTTTAAGCGGCGGCGAAGCTGCCAAAGTGCGCCTGTGCAAGCTGATGCTGAAAAACGTTAACTGGCTGGTGCTGGACGAACCTACCAACCATCTTGACGTTGACGCCAAAGCCGAGCTTAAACGCGCGCTGATTGATTTTAAAGGCAGCGTGCTTTTAGTATCGCATGAGCCGGAGTTTTACGAAGACTGGGTTACAAGCGTCTGGAACATTGAGGACTGGACCACAAAAATAATTTAAAACTAAAAACGGCAAAGAAAAACCGGAGTAACCTTAATTACTCCGGTTAATTTTTTATCTCATGTTTTCGATGAAGTCTTCAAAGGCGTTAATCAAAATCGGATGGCCCGTAACTTTTAAATCGCGCAGGTAAGTGCCGTAAGATTCATACCATTTTTCTTCCATTTCCATGGTAAGGCCTTCTTTTTTGTATTCTTCAATCATTTTTAAAATAAAGCGGTTGGCTTCGCCGGTTTCTTTGTTAACGTTAAGCGGAATGATGCGGGTTTCGGCATCATAGGTTTCAACGGTAACATCCCAGCCGCCTGGCACGGGCGGACGGCGGGTAGCTTTAATTAAATAGCCGGGTGCAAAACCAACATAAGCGCCGCCAAGCGAATTATAAAGCTTTGCTTTGGTAAGCGGATAGCCGTTTTTGTTGCCCCATTTTACAATTTCTTCGCAGACTTCGTTATTATGAATAACGCTGGAAAATTCAGCAGTTGCTAAAATTTCGGACATAATATTTACCTCCACATTTAAATCTATATTTAATTGTACTTTATCCCCGCCGCAAATTCAATATGCCGCGGGCGATAAAAATACAAAGTGGCGAAAAAGTTATGCCGTTTAGATTTGTCCCAACGCTTTTAAAATACACTGTGCAATAACTGCTGATCCGATATAGGTACCGATAAAAACTATGCAGGAAATAACAACAATTCGCCAGCCGCTTTTTGCGAATGCATCCAAGTCCTTGCCTATAGAAACACCGGCATACGCCAGAATAGGAGTGCACAACTGCAAAAAGCCAACTTTTTTAACGTATGCATTTACATATTCACTACCGGGAACACCGGGATATGAAAGCAGACAAGCCAGCGTTACCACATAAGCAACAGCCGGAATATTGCCGGGCAAAAACTTGGCCATTGCCATACCAGTAATAGCCATAGCAATTAAAATTAACAGACCGGGAATTGATTCAATGACGCCATAAGGCGTTCCGATAACATTGGCAACTAACGACATTGCTCCAACGATAAATAATACTATAAGCGAATCTTTTAAAGTCATTTTGCAGCATCCTCCCCGGAAGGTTCAACACCATATTTAAATTTATAAATTCTCTTGTAAAGCCATTCACTAAGCGGCAGTGCCATCCAAATGGACATATACACACCGTCAAGGCCGGAAAGCATATTGCTTGCTGCACCAAATGCCGCAATCTGTTCTGCCATATCAGGATACATTACAGTAAGCGAACCAACTGCTGCGGTCATCATACTAGCGGAGCCTACGCCTGCTGCCATTGCCAGCGCATAAGGATGAACAGGCAGATACGCTGCGGCAAGGCTTGCCAAAATACCAAAGAAAATTGTACCAAATACAGTGCCGCTGATATAAACACCCATAACTCCGCGTCCTTCAGCACTGTCAAGACCATAGCGTTCGCCGATAAGAGCCACGTTCGGTTCGCGGGCAATAGAATGTGCTGCGCCGATAGCTTCGCGTTTTAAACCAAAGTACATTGCAACAGGAATGCCAAGCAGCACTGTACCGAGGTTACCAAATTCCTGCAAAACAAGTGCCGGGGAAGCTTTTAAAATTTCAGGCAATGTAGGTCCTACCAAAGTTCCATAGCGTGCCATTAAAAGCATCAGCGTAATGCCGATAAGCGAACTTGCATCATTCATATCTTTCAGATTAACAATTTTTAAAAATTTAGGAGCTGTAAAAATGCCCATAATCAACGCGTACAGCATCGGCAAAAGTACAATAGTACCAATACCTATTTTAAAAGAAATATTGCCAATCATTTCAGCAGCAATAATCAAAATTAGCACTATAGCGTGCAGCTTAAAATTATACACAATAATCCCCCCTAATAATTAACTGAAATAGCTTTCCAGCTTTTCAATATATTCTTTCTTCGTCATAAGCGGCTTATGTTCTGCCAGTATTTTTTTGCCTTCTGCGGCATCGTCTGCCAAAAGATCTACCAGCATCATGGCAAAAGCTTTGGCTGGCAAAATAACAGCAGCATCAAAATCTACAACGTGAAAATCTGCTGTATGTAAAAAGCCGTCCACGCCACCGATAAACGGATGAATTACCGGCATCAGGTGCGATACATCTCCCATGTCGGTAGATGCACTAAAATGTCCTGCGTCCTTAACATTAACCTGCGGATTGGCAATTCGGGCATTTTTTACAAAAAGCTCATTCATGGTTTTATTGCATGATAAAGGCAGCATACCCGGTAAAGTGTGAATAATGGTTTGTGCACCGATTGCATCGCCGCCAGCTTTTAAAGCCGCATCAACTTTATAATGTGTTTGTTCAATTGCTTCCATTGTTTTGGCACGCACATAGGTTTCAATGCGCACATCAGCAGGAACGCTGTTAACAAGGTCGCCGCCTTTGGTAATAATCGGATGTACACGCACTACATCACGCTCGCGGAAAGTTTCACGCAGTGCGTTAATGCCCATCAGCCCCAACATAGCAGCGTTAAGTGCATTAATTCCCTGATCAGGTGCATCTGCCGCGTGCGACGTTTTGCCCACATATTGAATGGTTTTACCGATAAAACCATTGCTTGATTCACCAACAGAAACAGTAGGCTCCGGCATATTTTTATCGGCGTGCATCTGCATTGCCATGTCAATGTCATCAAAAGCACCTTCATAAATAAGCTGGCCTTTACCGCTTAAAAAGTGTATCCTGCCTTCTTCAGCAAGGCGTTTGCGATATTCAATTTCAACATACTCTTCCGCCGGTACGCCGAAAAATACAGCATCACCACTGAAATATTGTGCGGCACCGGACTTTACAATACCACAGCAAACAGCCAGCATTACTGCAATCTGCAAGTTATGGCCACAGGCATGAGCAGCACCTGTAAGCGGATCGGCCTTGCAGCTGTCCGGGCATCCGACAGCATCAAGTTCTCCCAAAACAGCAGCTGTCGGGCCCGGTTTTGCTCCTTTCACCCTTGCTTTTACACCGGTAATAGCAAGGCCTGTTTGCGGTTCAATACCAAGCTCACGCATAAACGCCGCAACTTTGGCAGATGTTTTTACTTCTTTAAAGCCAAGCTCCGGCTCATCAGCTATACTGTCGGCGATAGCGGCAATTTTATCTTTATAATCGTCAATAGCCGCACACACTTTAGCTTTTAATTCATCTTTATTCACAACGCTTTTCTCCTTTACCAAATTAAATAAAATATACTATTATTATAACACAAATATGCGATTTTTTTAATCATCAAGTTCTTTTTAATGCAAATTTAATTTTCTGCCACGATATTTTGTAAAGTTGTTTGCACTTTTGCTATATCCTATGCTAAAATAAATTAGCAACTGATTGTAAAACCATCCAAAATATCCGTTTACGGTTTTTTAAAGCAAATAATACGAGGTGAAGACTAATGAGCAGGCGCATGACCACTTCCGAAGCAATCAACGAAGCAAGGCGCTGTTTAAACTGTGCCCGTCCGCTTTGCCGCACGGGCTGCCCGATAGAAAACAATATTCCGCAATTTATCCGCGCTTTAAGCGAAGGCAACATCGGGCTTGCCTACGAAATTATCTCCGAGCGCAGCAACCTGCCCGCCATTTGCGGCAGGGTATGCCCGCATGAACGCCAGTGTGAAGCGCACTGTGTTCTGGCCAAAAACAAACACGGCATTGAAATCGGCAGTTTGGAAATGTTCATTGCCGATTTTGCCCACGAAAACAATTTAAAACCGCTGCCGCCTTCTACCGGCAAACGCGGTAAAGTAGCCGTTATCGGCAGCGGCCCGGCAGGCCTTACCGTTGCAGGCGACCTTGCCAAAATGAATTTTGCCGTTACCATTTTTGAAGGCCAGTCCGAACCCGGCGGCATTTTACTGTTCGGCATTCCGGAATTCCGCCTGAACAAAGACGTGGTGCGCCGCGAAATTAAAGAACTGCTGCACCTTGGCGTGGAAATTAAAACAAATACCCTCATCGGCCCCGATTACACCGTTGACGATTTGTTCAACATGGGCTATGACGCAATATTCATGGGTACCGGCACTTCCCTGCCGCGTACGCTCAACATTCCCGGCAAAGAACTTACCGGCATTTTAACCGCCACCTACTTCCTGCGCATGGTTGTGCTTTCCGACAGCGGCAAACTGGACGAAAGCGAAACATTGCTGCATGTCGGCGATAACGTTATCGTTATCGGCGCAGGCAACGTGGCTATGGACGCCGCACGCACGGCAATCCGCCGCGGCGCTAAAAATGTTACGGTTGTTTACCACAAAACGGAAGCCGAGATTTCCTGTTTCCCCTCCGAATACGAAGCAGCCGTTAAAGAAGGCGTGCAGTTTAACTTTTTACAGCAGCCCATTGCCTACCTTAACAAAAAACAAATGCGCGCGCTTAACGCCATGCGCCAGAAAGCTTCCGAAAGCGACGAAACTGAACTTGCAGGGCTTTTGGTGCAGAACATTGTTAAAACGGAAGACGGGCAGTTTATTGAAGAAGGCGGCCAGGTTGCCCTGCCGTGCGACTGCGTAATTCTGGCTATCGGCCAGCGCCCGGCGGCAAGAATTGTTTCTACCACCAAAGGCATTCAGGTTGATGACCGCGGTTTTGTTATTACACGCGAGCGCCCCTACGGCATGACAACACGTGCAGGCGTATTCAGCAGCGGCGATGTGGTACATGGCCCTGCTACCGTAGTACTTGCCATGAAGGAATCCAAAAAGGTTGCGGCAGGCATTGCGCAGTATATCGACGCAAAAAAGCTGCTGGCCGAATGTGAAGAAGTACCCGAAAACTTAAAATAAGCAAAAAATTAACCACATTGAGCGTTACTGCCCAATGTGGTATTTTTTTATGCCCATAAACCTGTTAAGGCAAATTTATCTACATCAGCAAGGCCTTTATCGGTTAAGCGCAGGTGCGGAATTACCGGCAAAGCCAGAAATGAAAGTACCATAAACACATTCAGCCCTTCCGGCACGCCAAGCTCCGCCGTCCAGTAGCGCAGCTGCTTTAAGCGCCTGTTAACAAATTCCATGCGCTGGCCGCTCATCAGCCCTGCAAACGGCAGCGGCAAAATGGCTTTTACCTCGCCGTCCAGCGCCACGGCAATACCACCGCCTTCTTTGCGCAGCGCTGAGGCAGCCGTAAGCATATCGGCATCGTTAGTGCCCGCCACAATTAAATTGTGCGAATCGTGTGCAACGGTAGAAGCAACTGCCCCGCGTTTTAATTTAAGCCCCTGTACAAAGCCAAGCCCAACATTGCCTGTTGCATGGTGGCGCTCAAACACTGCCAGCTTTAAAATATCACGCGAAGTATCGCTTACGGCCTCGCCGTTAATGCACAAAGGCTTTTCCAGCCGCGCTTCGGTTAAAATCTGCTCCGGCACAATGCGGATAACCTTAATATTTTTATCAGGCTCTGCCATGATTTTCAGCCTGCTGCTGTCCAAATCCTTAATGTTTGTTCCCGCAGCGGCGGGTTTAAGATAAGGCTCGCTCTCCCACAGCAATTTACCGTTCTGTACAACTTTTTTGCCGTTTTTAAATACAAACTGCGGGGTAAAGTCCTGTAAATTGGTCAGCACGTTAATATCGGCCAGATAGCCAGGCGCCAAAGCGCCCCTGTAATGCAGTCGGAAACGTTCGGCCGTGTTCAGAGTTGCCATTTGCAAAAGCATTTCTGCCGGGTAACCGTGCGTAACGCCAATTTCCAGCATGTAATTAATGCTGCCCTGCGTTACCAGTTCATCCAAATGGCGGTCGTCCGTTGCCATACAGCAGCGGCGGCTGTTCAGTGGTGTAACGCACTGCAGCAGTTCCAGCAGGTTGTGTGCGCCGCTTGCCTCACGCAGCATTAAATAACAGCCGCGGCGTATTTTTTCAATACCCTCCTGCCAGGTTGTAGCCTCATGGTCGCTTGTTACACCGACAGCAAGGTAAGCGTTTAAATCGCTGCCGCTGACGCCCGGCCCATGCCCGTCGCAAATACCGCCGCGCACCAGCGCCATTTTTTTCATTACGCCTTCATCGCCGTACAAAACGCCGGGATAATTCATCATCTCGCCCAAACCAAGCACGCGTGGATGCCTCAAAAACGGCTGCAAAGCATCTGCTTCCAGCACTGCGCCGCTTGTTTCCATACCTGTTGCCGGTACGCACGAAGGCAGCATAAAGAACACGTCAAGTGGCATATCTTCCGTTTCCGCAAGCATCCACTGCAAACCTTCCGTGCCAAGCACGTTGGCAATTTCGTGCGGGTCGGCAAAAATGCCGGTAACGCCGTTTAACAGCAGCAGGCGCGCCAGCTCACGCGGAGCAAGCATTGTGCTTTCAATGTGCATATGCGCATCCAGAAAGCCCGGCGTTAAATATTTGCCCGCCATGTTGTATTCTTCCGTACCCTTGTAGCTGCCGATACCAGCAATCACGCTGCCGCATACGGCAACATCGGCCGTTTCCCACTCGCCGGTAAAGCTGTTAAACACATTGCCGCCCTTTAAAACAAGGTCAGCCTTTTCCAGCCCGCGGGCAACACGCAGCAGCCTTTGTTCAAATTCTGCGTCACGCATAATCTTACCTCATGTTAATAAACTGCAAATCTACTCCGAAATCTCCCGCTTTTAAAGTTTGTATTACGGCCTGCAAATCATCTTTTTTAGCGCCGCTGATTCTTACCTGGTCATCCTGCATCTGTGCAGTTACTTTTAATTTGGTAGCTTTAACGGCGGCAATAATAGCTTTGGCCTTTTCTTTGGGAATACCCTGCAAAATATTCAGCGTCTGCCTTACCGTGCCTTTGGTGGCAGGCTCAACCTTGCCCAGTTCCAGGCAGCGCAGCGGAATGCCGCGTTTAGCCATGCGCGCACGCAGAATGTCGATAATCGCATTCAGTTTGTACTCGTCTTCGGCGGCAAGTTTAATGCACTTTTCTTCCAGCTCAATGCTGGCATCGCTGCCGCGGAAATCGTAACGCTGGGCAATCTCCTTTTTGGTCTGGTTAACGGCGTTGTCCATCTCCTGCATATCCACCTGAGAAACAACGTCAAAAGAACTGTCTTTAGCCATTTATATAATCACTCCATTCTTGTATTGTGCTTATATTTTATCATAACATGTTCAATTTGGCACCTTTTTGCTTGCGCAGATATAAACTAACCCCCGATACATAAAGTACCGGGGGTTTAAACAGCCTTCCCTCATTTGGCCATTAGTCGATAATGTTGTGCTGATATTCGTTGTACTGAGCTTTCAGTTTCTGCATAATTTCTGCCATTTCCAGCTGCAAATTGGAAGCTGCGTCAAAGTCGCCTCTTGCAAATGCTTCGCGGGTCATGGTAAACAGGCTCGGCTGCTCGGTAACGTCTTTAGCCATGGTGTTGCGCATTGCGGCGATTTTTTCCCACATTGCCGCATCATGCGTGGTATGGTTATCGTCGTCATGCAGTTTTTTCATCAGGCAGATTTCCTTATGATATTCAGGAATAATTCTGTTGAGCAGTTCCGTCTGCCAACGGATTAAAGCGCCTTTGGCAAAGGATTCGATAAATTCTTTTTTAATAATGCCGCCGGTGGTAAGCACGGCAATTTTTTCAGGATAGTTTTTAATGGCACACATGTTTTCCCAAACGGTTGCGGGCGGTTTGCCAAACAGGTGGGCGCGTTCTTCTTCGTTGTAGTCTTCAAATACGTCATGCTCGCTGCGGTATTCTCTGTCTTTTTCAAGGTAGAAGCCTTCGTCGCCCGCTTTTTTGGACAGCTCGTTTTCCATTTCCTTAAGCGTTTTGCCGGATTCCACGCAGGCTTTGATGCCGTCCAGCATGGAGATGTAGAAAGCTGCAATGGCAAGGTAGGTATTGGTATACGGGTTCGGGGAACGCATTTCAATACGGGTTGCCATCGGGCTGTCGATATCGCGGATTAAGCCTGCCAGAATGGTACGGTTACGGGAAGGTACTTCCGGGCTGAGGCCGAGCGAAGTTACGATGCAGACAGGCGCTTCAAAGCCGGGTTTCAAACGGTTCAGAGAGTCGATGGTGGAAGAAATGAAGGGGTTGATTACTTCATAGTTTTTCAAAAGCCCCATCATGGAACCATAACCAACAGCAGAGAGGAATTCGGTGTGCATATCTTTCGGTGCAAACAGGTTAACAACTTTGCCGTTTTTCATTTTGGCGGCAATGCCAACGTGAGTATGTTCGCCGCTGCCGGCAACGCCCGGAACGGGTTTTGCCTGGAAGGAAACTTCAAGGCCGTTCAGGCGGAAAATTTCTTTAACGATGATGCGCGCCAGAAGTTCATTATCGGCAGTTTGTACGCCGTAGCTGTATTTCCAGTCTACTTCCAGCTGTTCCATAACGTGGGTCATATGGCCGTTGTCGTCAATCTGCCCGCGTACGCCGCCGCATTCCTTATGCCCCATTTCAGGCCCAAGGCCGTAGGCTTCCAGCATTTCCACGGTTTGTTCCAGTGCGGTGCGCACGTTGCCGCGGCAGCGCTGCCAGTATTGTTCCTGCATCATCTGCGAAGAGCTTAATGCTTCAATCGGAGCATCTTCACGCGGAGATTTTACCCAGAATTCCAGTTCGGTTGCGCAGGTGAAAATAATTTTTTCAATGTCTTCACCGCTGATATGTTCCAAACCTGCAACCTGCGGATGTTTTTTAAAGAGCTCCAGCAGTTCTTTTTCAACATAATCCAGCGTATCGTGCAGAATAGAGCGAGAGTCAACGCGTACGTTGTTGTGTACAAGGAAGCACGGAATACGCAGCGTGCCAACCATTCTGCCGGTTGCGGAATCGAAATGTTCGTAGTTATAGTCAATATACCAGTTTACGCTGCTGTCGATTTTCATATCAACGCGGGCGTTATTTAAAGTAGCAATGCCGGTAAGCACAACGGAGCTGCCATCGGTCTGGGCAGCCATGCCTTCCAGAAAGCCGTCAATATCTTTCACAAACAGGCTGATAGGCACTTTTTCGTCAGTATCGTTGCCTGCAAAATCCACACCCATAAAGGAAACGAATTTAATTTCCGGGTGCGCTGTTAAAATCTCGGTCAGTGTTTCTCTGTTCTGTTCTTCGGGGCTGATAACATAAAGCATATCGGGGTTCATCATGTCGGTCACCTGCGGCTTTGCGCCGCGCTCCTTTCATTTAATTAAAATAATTAAAACAAAAATAAAATACAAAAGACCCTGCTACTTGGGCATACAAATAGCAGGGTCTCCATTGACCACGTTTGTATTATAACAAATAATTTTCGCCGCGTCCAGTAAAATCTTTCCGGTTTTGTAAAAATTTTAACGCTTGCCCAAAAAGCGGATGAGTATTTCCTCCAGCATTTCAAACTGCCTGCCGCCGTAGCGGATATTGGCGTTAAAATCTGCCAGCGCCAGCATAAATTCCGATAAGCCGTGCGCAGTAAAATTACGGCACTGCTCCATTAATTTTTTTACGGCATAGGGCGACATTTTTAAAGCGGAAGCCGCCATTTGCTGATTCATGCCCTGCGCCGCCAGTTCTTTAA
>OCPV01001620.1_pt1 | contig 11816 bp, 9 predicted proteins | sample 1538511 | NCBI WGS metagenome assembly OCPV01 (sample SAMN04571704, study PRJEB22368) | human gut metagenome | biome: human gut; material: stool | host: Homo sapiens | place: Luxembourg | collected 2012-08-30 | reverse complement strand
AGCGAAAGGTCTTTCCTTTCTTAGAGTCGCTGCTGTCCTTCACAGAAATGGACATCGGGAAGGTTGCCATCGTGCTTCGGTGTATCTCCGATGACTTGGAGAGCCTCGACCGCGAGCGTGTGACCAACGCCATGGTCAAGCTGGGTGGGCTGGCGGATACACACAGCTTCTTTCGCGTGCTGTATACCAAGTGGTTCTACTTCCGTTCCGTGGGCTTTGAGAACACCGAGGCTGCGGTAACGGGCGCATTGGACGAGCTGCGGTCACTGCCGGAGAAGCTACCGCTGTACCAAAAGCAAATCCAGCGTTTCTTCGAGTTGATACTGGACATAGACAAGGCCGGGCGTGAGCCCAGCCAGCAAGTCATGCGGTATTATCATTTTGACCAGCCCGACCAGCCCAGCGACCCGGAGTTGTTTCCGTTCCATCTGCTGACCACGCGCTTCGAGCCGGTGGATGGCGATACTTGCGCGTCGGTGCTATACGCGAGCACTGTGGCGGATATGATCAGCTTTTCTTTGCAGACTTGCGTGGAGCGCAGCATCACCGTGCGTCGCTGCAAAAACTGCGGACGGTACTTCGCCCAGACAGGCCGCGTCAGCGCGGAGTACTGCGACCGCACACCACTCGACGGTCAGTCCAGCTGCCGTGCGATGGGGGCATTCCAGCAGTGGACGCTGAAGCAGGCGGACGATCCGGTGTTCAAGATCTACCGCCGGGAGTATAAGCGCCGTTTCGCGTGGATCAAGGCAGGGCGCATCAGCGACAGCCAGTTTTATGCGTGGAGCGAGCAGGCCAGAGAGCAGAAAAAGAAATGCGACGAGGGTAGCATCACCGCAGAGGAATTTGGACGGTGGCTGAAGGAGTCGTAAGCAGGCGCAGGTCAGACTGAAGAAAGAGGCTCGCGAAACCGGAAAACTGCCGCGAGTCGAGTTTATCGAGTGGTTAAAGGAAGAAGAGGTGTGACCGATAGTCACACCTCTTCTTGTGTTGCAAAAAGTAAGCAATGAGCGCACATTTAGGAAATGGCAAAACTCGTTTTCTTAATATGGCGAGTCATAATAAAAGTCTAAGAGCCCACAAGCAAAGACGATACACCATGGAGGCGGCGTATCTGGTGTATAGCAGCTACATAGCCGCGTTGGGCGAAAAGCTGCGCAGGGCGCGGCAGGGGATGTTCCCCTGCCAGGCCTTGCGCAGCTTCTCCTTTTTACTCTTTCAATCCACGGGAATACCCGACCCGCACAGTATGGCATAGCATACAAAAAAAGTCAATGTTTTTTGTTATTTATCCTTATTACTGAAGTCTTTACAAGCCTCAGCGAGTGTGGTATGGTTAAAGCATCAACATATGCGCGTTAAAAAATATATGACAGGATGTGATCGCCATGTATCCTGCCCATATCCGCGAAACCGGAGAGCGGCAAACCGTCCGGGAGCATTGCCGGAACACGGCGGCGCTGGCCGCAAACGCACTGCGGCCGCTGGGTCTGGAAAAAAGTGCCTATCTGGCCGGTCTGCTCCACGACGCCGGAAAAAACAAACAGGAGTATGCGCAATACCTTTCGGAGGCTGTCAGCGGCGGGAACGCCGTCCGTGGCAGTGTCAACCACACCTTCGCCGGCGTGCGCCTTCTTCTGGATCGGTGGCACGGCCGCTGCGATGCATTCTCCTATTCCGATGTGACCGCAGAGCTACTGGCCTTTGCCGTTGGCTCACATCACGGTCTGTTTGACTGTATCGACCCCCAGCAGCACAGCGGTTTTTTTCATCGCCAGACCAAGGAGGGGATCTTTTACGATGAATCCCGACAGGGCTTTTTGGCGGAGGTTGCTGACGAGGAGGAGCTGGAGCGCTTGTTCCACAGCGCCGTCCGGGAGATGACCCCGATGCTGGATCGGCTGGCGGCTCTGTCCACCCAAGTGGACGACAATGAGGCGGATCGGGAGACCGCATTTTATATCGGCCTTCTGGCCCGGATGCTCCTGTCCGCCGTGATCGAGGGAGACCGCACGGATACCGCGGCCTTTATGGACGATTTGAAGCCGCCCTCTTTCCCGGAGGATATGCGCCCCATATGGGCGGGGCGGCTGGCGTTCATGGAAAAGCGCCTCTCGGAATTTCCCCGAAAAAGCCCCATTGATTTGGCCCGGCGGGCCATTTCGGACACCTGTGCCGCCGGCGCCGTCCGGCCCGGAGGGGTCTACCGCCTGAACGTCCCCACCGGCGGTGGAAAAACGCTGGCCAGCCTCCGCTTCGCATTGACCCACGCGGCAAAACGGAACTGCTCCCGGATCATCTTCACCGCGCCGCTGCTGTCGATCCTGGATCAAAACGCTCAGGTCATCCGCGATTACATAGGAGACGACACCTTGATACTGGAGCATCACTCCAACCTTGCCGAGCCGAAGGAGACGCCGGAGCGCTTGCAGGAGCTGGAGCTGCTCACCGCCTCATGGTCGGCGCCGATCATTATCACCACGCTGGTGCAGCTGCTGAACACCTGCTTCAGCGGAAGGACCAGCGCCATCCGCAGATTTCACGCGCTGTGCCGCAGCGTCATCGTGATCGACGAGGTGCAGACCGTTCCCGGCAAAATGCTGACGCTGTTTAATTTGGCGGTCAACTTCCTGTCCGAGATCTGCGGTGCCACTATTGTTCTGTGCTCCGCCACCCAGCCCTGTCTGGAGGCAGCCGACCATCCGCCGCACCGCCAGCCCGTCGATCTGGTTCCGCAGCAAAAGGCACTGTGGGACGTCTTTAAGCGCACCGACATCCAAAATGCCGGATGTGCCAAGCTGGAGGAGCTCCCGCAGATCGTTGCGGAGGCACTGTCGTCGTGCGACAGTCTGCTGGTGGTGTGCAACACGAAAAAGGAGGCGGCGTTCCTGTTCGAGTCGCTGCAAGCCGCGAATTGCCGGTGTTTCCATCTGTCCGCCGCCATGTGCGTGCAGCACCGCAGGGAGACTCTGCAAGCCTTGCAGTCCGCGCTGGACAAGCCCTCCGCCGACAACAGGCAAAAGGTCGTCTGCGTCTCCACGCAGGTGATCGAGGCCGGTGTGGACATCTCCTTCCAGCGGGTGATCCGCTTCTCCGCCGGAATGGACAGTGTCGTGCAGGCGGCAGGGCGGTGCAACCGGCACGCCGAGCAAAAGAAGCCCGCCCCTGTCCGCCTCATCCGGTGTACCGACGAGCGGCTGCGCGGTCTGGACGACATCGTGCGTGGGCAGAACGCCACCACCGCGCTGCTGACCGCCTTTTCCCAAACGCCGGAGGCTTTCCGGCACGATCTGTCCTCCGAGGAGGCCATCCGGTTCTACTATCGCCGGCTATACGCAGAGATGGAGCCCGGCTTTCAGGACGACCAAACCCCCGCCCACGGCTCCCTCTATCATCTGCTGGCAGATAATCCCCGCTATGCAGACGCCAACTGCAAGCAAGGGCAGCGCTATTTTCTGCGTCAGGCGTTCCGTCTGGCAGGCGGCCTTTTTCAGGTATTCGACGAGGACACGGGCGCCCTGCTCGTACCCTACGGAAGAGGGCGCGAGCTGCAAAACACGCTGTGGAACGCCGCTCAGGTCTACGGGCAGAAGGATTGGGCAGTCATACGCGGCTGCATTGACGAGGCAAAGGGCTACTGCGTCAGCGTCTACCGCTATCAGCTGGAGCGGCTTGAGGCCCTCGGCGCCGTGACCTCTCTATTCGACGGCGGCGTACTGCTGTTGTCCGACGGTTTTTATAACGAACGCACCGGTTTTTCTCTGGAGGCCGGTACCCGTGATTTTCAGGAGGTGTAGCGATTGAAAACAGAACATCCCAACATCGTAGAATTTGAGGTATACGGAGACTACGCCCTCTTCTCCGACCCGCTCATGCGTCTGGGCGGTGAAAAGTGCAGCTATCAGGTACCCACCTATGAGGCGCTGAAGGGCATTTTGTCCTCCGTATACTGGAAGCCTACCTTCATCTGGCGGATCCTGGACGTGCGGGTCATGAACCCCATCCAGACCGAGGTGAAGGGCATCCGCCCCATCAAATACGGCGGCGGCAACGATCTGGCGTATTACACCTATCTGAAAAGCTGCCGGTATCAGGTGCGGGCCTGCTTCGACTGGAACGACAACCGTCCGGAGCTGTGCGGCGACCGAAATGAGAACAAACATCACTGCATTGCCCGCCGAATGATCGAAAAAGGCGGGCGGCGGGACATTTTTCTGGGCACCCGGGAATGTCAGGGCTACGTAGAGCCCTGCGTATTCGGAAACGGCGCAGGCGCCTACGACGATCTGCCGGAGCTGGGCTTCGGGCTGATGTACCACGGCATCACCTACCCGGATGAGGCCTACTCGGAGGAGACCCGCGGGCGGATGACTGCGCGCTTTTGGTATCCGGTCATGAAAAACGGCGTCATCCACTTTCTCCCGCCGGCGGAATGTCCGGGGCAAAAGCCTCTGCGGGAGATGCCTATGAAGGTCTTCTCCGCCGATGAGGGCAATTTTATCGGTCTGCGGGAATTTGGGGAGGTGGAGTAAATGGGACTGATGCAGCAAGCCTATGACACCTACTGTGCCATGGAGCCGCAATACGCCGGCATCTACGGCAAGGCGAAGGAGCCACTGGTTCCTGTTTCGCACCAAATCGTAAACGCAGAGCTGGAGCTCACTCTGGACGCGGACGGTCATCTGCTGGACGCCCGTTCCGTCGAGGCGGAGCAGGCCGCCACGATCATCCCTGTGACGGAGAGCTCCTCGGGGCGAACCGGCAAAGCCCCCGGCGCACACCCTCTATGCGACCAGATTCAGTTTCTCTCCCCGCTGTATCCCGCCAAATACGAAAGCTACCTGACACAGCTGCACCGCTGGGAGATATCACCCTACGGCCACCCCAAGCTCTCCGCCATCGCCCGCTATGTGGAGAGGGGGACGATCGTTGAAGACCTGGCGCAGCGGGGTGTGATCTCCCTGAATGAAAAGGGGCTACCCACCAAGGAAAAGCAGGTGGTCCGCTGGCGCGTGGAAACAGGTGCGGAAAATGAGACGCCCGCCTGCTGGCAGGATCAGAGCCTCTTCCAAGCCTTCATCGACTACTATGCATCCACGAAATCCGGGAAGCCCGCGTTTTGCATGGTTACCGGTAAAAACGCCCCGCCAGCCAGCCAGCACCCCAAGAAGATCATCAACCTGTGCGCCAACGCCAAGCTGATCTCCGCCAACGACACCAGCGGCTTTACCTATCGGGGCCGCTTCACAGACGATTCGCAGGCCGCGACCATGAGCTATGAGGCATCGCAGAAGATCCACAGTGCGCTGCACTGGCTGGCGGCGACCCAAGGCGTCTTCATCGGCGGGCGCACCTTCCTGTGCTGGAATCCGCAGGGCATTGAAATCCCCAAGCCGCAGGCCGCCTTTCTGCGGCGGAGCGCCGCCAGGCAGATAAAATACTCCGACTATCGAAAGGCGTTGTCGGAGACTCTCCGGGGCTGGCAGGAGACGATCCCACGGGACGCCGGCGCCGTGGTGGCCGCCTTTGACGCCGCCACATCCGGACGTCTTTCCCTCACCTATTACAGCGAGCTTCCGGTCTCTGATCTTCTGGAGCGTCTGCACAACTGGGATGCACTTTGCTGCTGGGAGCATTCCTCCTTCGGCATACAGTCTCCCTCGCTTTCGCAGATCGCGGACTGCGCCTTCGGCACGGTGCGCGTCTCCGACAGACAGACAAAGCTGGAAACGGACGAGCGCGTCATGCGCCAGCAGGTACAGCGGCTGCTCTCCTGCCGGGTGGACCGGGGCAAAATGCCGGCGGACATCGCCCGCGCCGCTGCGGCCAAGGCGTCCAACCTGCAGATCATGGACGCCGCCCTGCGGGAAACGGTATTGTTCACCGCCTGCGCGGTGCTTCGGAAATACAAATATGATTGGTACAAGGAGGAATGGAGCATGGCACTGGAACCGCAGAAGAAGGATGTCAGCTATCAGTATGGACGGCTTTTGGCCGTGTTTGAAAAACTCGAGCGAGATACCTATGATTCCAATGAACAGCGAGAGCCCAACGCGATCCGGATGCAGTCCGTGTTCGCAAAGCGTCCGCTCTACGCCAGCCGGATCATCTGGGAGCAGTTGAAAAAGGCGTACTACCCCAAGCTGGCGCCCGGTGCCAGAATAAAATACGACCGCATCATTGAGCAGATCATTCAGGAAATTTCCTCCTTCCCGCAGGCGGAACAGGAGGAGTCCCTGAAAGACACCTACCTCTTTGGGTACTATCTGCAGCGCAGTGCGCTGTACACATCCGGTAAAACCGAAAACAGTCAGGAGGAAGAATAAATGAGCAGCTTACAAAACAAGATCGATTTTGTGGCACTGGTCTCCGTGACCCGCGCCAACAGCAACGGTGACCCTCAGAACGGCAATCGCCCCCGCACCGACCTGAACGGCTTCGGTGAGATCTCCGACGTGTGCATCAAGCGCAAGATCCGCAACCGGATGCAGGATCTGGGCAAGCCCATCTTCGTTCAGTCGGAGGATCGGTGCAGCGACGGCTGCGGCAGCCTCAGCGAGCGGGCCTCCGCCGCCATGAAGGGCATCAAGGATCGGGAGGAATATGCCCGGCGCGCCTGTGAGACGTGGCTGGATGTGCGTACCTTCGGGCAGGTGTTCGCCTTTAAGGGTAAGGATGATGCAAAGGGCTTGTCCTGCGGTGTGCGCGGGCCGGTCTCTGTGCATCAGGCGTCCAGCCTGTCCCCCGTGGAGATCGAGTCCCTCCAGATCACCAAGAGCGTAAGCGGCAAGAAGGAGGAAAAGGGTGAGAACCGCGCCTCCGACACCATGGGCATGAAGCACTTTGTCCGCTTCGGCCTGTACGAGATCAAGGGCTCCATCAATGTCCAGCTGGCGGAAAAGACCGGCTTCTCCGAGGAGGACGCCGACACGGTCAAGGAATGTCTGCGCACCCTCTTTGTGAACGATGCCTCCTCCGCACGGCCCGACGGCTCCATGGAGGTGGTAAAGCTGTTCTGGTGGCGGCACAGCTGCAAGGATGGGCAGTATTCCTCCGCGAGGGTCCACCGCTCCGTCAAGGTCGCTCTGCGGGACGCGGGTACCATCCCCACCGCTGCAGACGACTATGTGATCTCGCTGGAGGCACTGCCGGGTCTGGAGCCGGAGGTGATCGATGGCGTATAATGAGGAGGACTTCCTACAGCTCTCCGGCTTACAGCATTTCCGGTTTTGCAGGCGGCGGTGGGCGCTGATCCACATCGAGCACCAGTGGGCGGAAAACTACCGCACCATTGACGGCGCGATCCTCCACGAAAACGCCCACGACACGGACTTTCAGGAGCGGCGGGGCGACCGTTTCATTACGCGGGGCGTCAGCGTCTATTCTGCGGAATTGGGTGTATCCGGACAGTGCGACGTACTGGAATACCACCGGGGCGCTGTCGGGATTCCCCTCTCCGGAAAAGAGGGACTGTGGCAGCCGTACCCTGTGGAGTACAAGCGGGGCCGCCCCCGGGAGGACACCGGCGACACCCTGCAGCTATGCGCGCAGGCCATGTGCCTGGAGTCCATGCTCTGCTGCGACATCCCCGAGGGCGCACTCTATTACGGGGAGATCCGCCGGCGAGAGAGGGTTTCCTTCACCCCGGAGCTGCGCGCAGGGGTGCGGGAGCTGCTGGCGGAAATGCACGAGCTGTACCGCCGGGGCTATACCCCCAGGGTCAAGCCCACCAGATCCTGCAGCGCCTGCTCCTTAAAGGAACTGTGCCTGCCCAAGCTGATGAAAAGCAGAACCGTCTCCGCGTATCTCCGGGCGGCCATGGAGGAAGCACCATGAAGCAGCTTCTCAACACGCTATTTGTCACCTCTGAGGACATCTACCTCTCGCTGGAGGGGGAAAACGTGCTGGCAAACCGAGACAAGACCGTCGTCGCCCGCTATCCGCTGCACACGCTGCAAGCCATCGTCAGTTTCTCCTATGCCGGTGCCTCCCCCGCGCTGATGGGAAAATGCGCGGAGGCCGGGATCGGTCTGGCCTTCTGCTCCCCGCATGGGCGTTTCCTCGCCCGCACCTGCGGTGAGAGCAGCGGCAACGTGCTGCTCCGGCGTGAACAGTACCGTGTTGCCGATGACCCCGCCCGCAGTTGTGCGATAGCCCGCACCATGATCTTCGGCAAGCTGAGCAACGGCGCCGCCCGCATCCAGCGTACCCTGCGGGATCACGCGCCCCGCGTGGCGGGCTGCGGTCTGGAAGACGCCGCCGCCAACATCCGGGCCATGCTGCCGCAGGTGCTGGCTGCCGCTGACTTGGACACCCTGCGGGGAATAGAGGGTGCTGCCGCCACCGCGTATTTCAGCGTCCTCGATCACATGCTCCTGAGTCGAAAGGAGGCCTTCTTCTTCCACGGGCGCAGCCGCCGCCCGCCGCTGGATCGGGTAAACGCCATGCTGTCCTTCGCCTACAGTCTGCTGGCGCACGACTGTGCCAGCGCCTTGGAAAGCGTGGGGCTGGACAGCTATGTAGGCTTCCTCCACCGCGACCGGCCGGGACGGCAGTCGTTGGCGCTGGATCTGATGGAGGAGCTGCGGCCCTGCATGGCAGACCGCTTCGTGCTGACCCTCGTGAACAATCGGATGCTGCGCCCGGAAGACTTTCAGGTGCAGGACAGCGGCGCGGTGCTGCTGTCCGATGAAGGCCGTCGGAAATTCCTGAAGACCTGGCAGGAGCGGAAACGGGACACACTGACCCACCCCTATCTGGGGGAAAAGCTGAGCTGGGGCATGGTCCCCTATGTGCAGGCGCTGCTGTTGGCCCGCTGCCTCCGCGGCGACTTGGACGGCTATCCGCCTTTTTTATGGAAGTGATGCTATGCTGGTGCTGATCACATACGATGTAAACACCGAGGACGCCGCCGGACGCAAGCGCCTGCGGCAAATTGCCAAAAAGTGCGTGGACTATGGACAGCGGGTGCAAAATTCCGTGTTCGAGTGCCTGCTGGACGCAGGACAGTGCCGCCGCCTGCAGGCACAACTCCTGTCCATCATGGATCCCGAGAAGGACAGTCTGCGCTTTTACTATCTGGGGAAGCAATACGAGAAAAAAGTGGAGCATTTCGGTGCGAAGAGCACCTACCTGCCGGAGGATCCCCTGATCCTCTGACACACGTCTCCCGGCACGGCGGTGGTACAGCGCACGGGCATCCGGGACGCGCCTTCCCGCCCCTTGCGAAGTCCAAGTGACCAGTAATTGTCGGGAGGTTCGCAAGGCTTTTCCCGAGAAAGCGCCGGTCTTTCCCCGGTTTTCTCGGGCAGCCACCCCGTATTTTCCCCCAAAAAACGCAAAAATTCTACTTATTTGTCAAAGATCCGCGGGTAAAACTGTGCATCTTTGCTGTCGCCCCCCTCGCGGGGGGCGTGGATTGAAATTTTTACGTCCACGACCTTGCCCTTTTGCTTGCCGTCGCCCCCCTCGCGGGGGGCGTGGATTGAAATGCCTGTAACATCACCTGGAACGATGAGGCTACAGACGTCGCCCCCCTCGCGGGGGGCGTGGATTGAAATGCTCATCACCGGTTTTTCTTCATCCACGCGGCATGTCGCCCCCCTCGCGGGGGGCGTGGATTGAAATAAGCGCGGCATGGAGGGCGCAGATGTCAAGACCTGTCGCCCCCCTCGCGGGGGGCGTGGATTGAAATCCGTTCGGCATAGTCCATGCTGCCGTAGATATCCACGGTCGCCCCCCTCGCTGGGGGCGTGGATTGAAATTCCTACGGTAAGGCGCAGATCACGGAAGGTCGTATGGTCGCCCCCCTCGCGGGGGGCGTGGATTGAAATGAGATAGCTCTCCATTACCGATGGTCCTCCAGCTTGTCGCCCCCCTCGCGGGGGGCGTGGATTGAAATAGGGGCTTACACAACTTATCACGCAGGCATCTCAAACGTCGCCCCCCTCGCGGGGGGCGTGGATTGAAATGTCGGTCGAGTATGTCAAGAAGTGCCGCCGCAACGTCGCCCCCCTCGCGGGGGGCGTGGATTGAAATGAGGAAGAAACCGGCTTCTGGCACTACGAGTGGGACGTCGCCCCCCTCGCGGGGGGCGTGGATTGAAATGCAAGAAGACGAAGTTTGTAGACAAGGCCGTGAAGTCGCCCCCCTCGCGGGGGGCGTGGATTGAAATAATCCGGGCGCCAGTTACGACCTGCACCTACCGCCCGTCGCCCCCCTCGCGGGGGGCGTGGATTGAAATGGACGTAAGATACCATCCGCCAATCACCCATCTGTCGCCCCCCTCGCGGGGGGCGTGGATTGAAATATCCGCGCCGACGGCAGGGACTCCGGGAGGATCGTGTCGCCCCCCTCGCGGGGGGCGTGGATTGAAATTTGCTGCCGACATCGCAGGCGCGAAGGCCGCAGCGTCGCCCCCCTCGCGGGGGGCGTGGATTGAAATCACCAAGGGCCTGGGCTCCCGCACGGGGGAGTATGGTCGCCCCCCTCGCGGGGGGCGTGGATTGAAATCAAAATGTTGGCGCTGAGCTTGTCGATATAAAGCTGTCGCCCCCCTCGCGGGGGGCGTGGATTGAAATGTCGTTGAGGTGGCGCCCTGCGTGCTCCCCGATGCAGTCGCCCCCCTCGCGGGGGCGTGGATTGAAATTGTGACGGCGATGCACTGGGGGTTCACCGACGGGCGGTCGCCCCCCTCGCGGGGGGCGTGGATTGAAATGGCAGCATGAACCGACCGCAGGACAAGATACAGTATCGTCGCCCCCCTCGCGGGGGGCGTGGATTGAAATTAGCTTGTCGGCGCGATTTTGGCCAACCATGCTGTCGCCCCCCCCTCGCGGGGGGCGTGGATTGAAATACCAAGGGCCGCATGGCCGTGGTGGAGGGGCGCTGTCGCCCCCCTCGCGGGGGGCGTGGATTGAAATAGGGCGTTGGAGGTCTTGCCCACCTTGAACAGCGATGTCGCCCCCCTCGCGGGGGGCGTGGATTGAAATACCACTACCATCCCCAGCAAGGAGGAGCTGTCCGCCGTCGCCCCCCCCCTCGCGGGGGGCGTGGATTGAAATAGCCGCTCACACAGCTCCGCGCCGGTCACGGCCGTCGCCCCTTCGCCCAGTTTGCCCGCCGGGTGCGCCCTTATGATGATCAGAAAAATCCAGCTTCGTGCCGTCCGTGGTAATGTATCCGTTTTCGTTCCGGTTGTTCGTCTCCCCGAAAAACTCCTTTGCGGATTTTGCATGGTCTTTTTTCTCCGCCTCCGAGTAAGCTTTCAGCGAAACCAGCAGCGGCTTGACATTCTCACTGACATTGGATATACTGCGAGTAAGACCAAACTTGGTTCCCCCGAACGGCGTAGAGCGCCCTAAGGCATTGAACCATTTTTTGGTCTCTTTTTTGTTTTCTTCCAAATGAAGCAGTTTATCCTCGGACCCTCCCTATGAATGCGCACAGAAAGCAGATCATTGTGAATACCGCATGCTGTTCCTGCTGTCTTTTCCAATCAGACGGCAGGCTTATCGTGCTGCGCACAGGAGTCCGATAAGTCACAGAAATCATACATCCCGTCTGTTTCAAGAAGTCACCTTCTTTGAACAGACGGGATTTTTGTATTTACATGAGGTATAACAATAATCGAATCCCATGAGCGTATGACCGCGAAGCTGTGCGCCTTCGCAAGAGCATACCATTCGACCTATGCCCGGAAATCGGGGAAACGTTTTATCCGGAGCACCATGCCGGCATAAACAAAACCACCTGCCAAGCGGGTGGTTTTGTTTATGCTGCTTTCTGGCAAGAGGACAGATGCGCTCTGTTTTGCG
>OCPV01001612.1_pt1 | contig 11873 bp, 8 predicted proteins | sample 1538511 | NCBI WGS metagenome assembly OCPV01 (sample SAMN04571704, study PRJEB22368) | human gut metagenome | biome: human gut; material: stool | host: Homo sapiens | place: Luxembourg | collected 2012-08-30 | reverse complement strand
CCATAATCAATCAAGTTTGACGTAATGATAACGGCCCAAACATACGGATTATTTTAATAATTACAAGGGCCTCTCAGTTTATTTTCTTAGCGTCAGGATGTTATCAGCATTGATCCTTACCGTCGATAAAGTCAACAGTATCCTTTTCAATTTGAGCATGAATTACGGAATATGGTTCGCTGTTTTTTATCTGCGCAATAAAAAGAATGATAAAACACTTCTTTTTTTTGTTAATTTTGTTTAACATAACTATTTATGAAATGACTACACAAACTTATAAACCAGCAACTCCGGAAACCCTAGCCGCTTTGTATACAAACATGGGAAATCATTTCGTTTTGCTTTATCCTAAGTTACAGAATGCCGTTGCTGTTATAAAGGCATTACAACAACGTCAAAATAAAACAGAAGAAGAAACTTTTGCTTTAGACTTATAGGAATTACTTGCATTTGCAGTTACCGTAAATCTGGATATAGCTACTTTTTTCAGGGCTGAACTCAGATCAGAGCATCCGAATGAAAAAAGAGTTAATATACGATATGTAAACGTTACCGTTATTGAAGGATATAAATATTTATCCGCATTACACAAAAAAGACAGAGACAATGCAAAATGGACAAAATTTAAGTCCATAGCAAGTGCACTTAATAATCAAGAGATTAATGATGACATCGCCGTTTTTGACAAAGTTTTAGATGAGTTCAAGAAACAATTTATAACAAAAAATAATAATGGTAAGTTAATGGATATTGACAATCGGAATCTTGCTATTCATTATGATAAAGATCCTTTTAAAGTTTACGAATATTACCAAAGTTTAAGTGAGGATGTCGAAGCTAAACGAGTCAATAAATTTCTCGAATTAATAGATAAACTAGTTTGTTTTTTAAGTAAATATCTCAATCGAATCAAAATAGAATTGAAAACGAATGTAATACCTACATCTACAAATCTTCCATTGTTGGAGCAAATCAATGTTTTTACCCCTGATATTCATAATTTTTTTGATTCTTTAGGAAAGAGTATAGAAATATATAGCAAAAATTTGGACAAAATGGTACACATTCGAAAAATGCAAAATGATTTTGCTGAAAGAGTCAACGATAAATTCGGAATTGACAAAATCGCTTTAACAAAAAATATAGAGGCGATAATCGATGATATGAAGCCGGGTATATTAGTATTGTTAATATATCTGGATTTATGTTCTGCCATAAGAGCATATTTATCCTCTGAATCGTATTGCGAAAAACAATTAAATTTGCGACATATTGAAGTAATTGTATATGAAGGGTGTCGACATTTGTATGGTTTTGATGAAAAGCAACGGGAAAAATCTTTCTGGCAAACCAAATTACTTCCGGCATTGCATAACTCCAACGATGAAGGAATAAAAAAACTATTGACAGAGATACAAGAAGGACTGGAAAAAATTTCATCGGATAATACGATTAATAATACCATATTAAGAGAGTGCTTTGTACATTATAGGTACATGAATAGAGATAATGTTGTAACACTTTTTGAAGAATCAGAAAAATCCGTCGCAATCTTTGAACTCAATAAAGCTGTACTTTTATTAAAGATACTTCCAAGAGTATTAAATATCAATGAAATAACAATACAACAAAAACATCAAGATATAAAAGAGCAAAGCAAACGGACGCAAGAGGAGTTTATAGAAATCTTAAGGATGCCTCTAAACAAAATTACCGATCCGCACAAAAAAAAGGAGTTTGAAGAAAAACTTCATCAAATAATATCTATTCATAATAAGTTTTTATCTTAAATTATTGTAACTTACTAATTTTCAACACTCTTATAGCAGGATTATTCGACGATCTATAACATTAATAATGACAAAATTGTTTTCAGATTCACGACAATTTTTTGTTTATTTCAATATATGGTATATATAAACGTAAATAGTTTTTCGGATATAGCATACGAATCCTCATACCTTAAAGTGAAAAGAAACAGAATTTGGAAAATTCGATTTAACCGAATTAGAGATTGTAATGAATTATTTAGGGAAACTACATTAATCCGGATGAGTTCGGGAAAAAACTTTTATCTAAACGATACATGACATATACAGCAGGTTAAAAACGACCGTTCCATATCATAAATTTACCTGATTAAAAATCAACTCAAACAAAGTTCATTTAATTCAGGGAAACAGTTGGTTTCCCTGATTAATATATATATATTTGTATTGAGACTGATTTAACAAGGTCAAAGTACATTCATAGTAATGAGCAAAAGCCAGAAGTATAAAGCGACTGGCATAGTGCAAAATCGGAGAAAAACGGGAAAGACATCTTTATAAAAGACTGAAATACACCACACTGTAAAAATTGCAAAATTTCTTATTGAGGAGCTTAAAAATCAAGCACTTGCAAATTCCTTTGCAAGTGCTTTTTCATTGAATACTCAATGTGCCTTGCGTAAGTTTTAAACTCTGTCCTTTCTCTTTGTGTTGCCTATGTTATTATTGCCAACCTACACAGGACACGTAATTGGGAATGCAATCCCCGCCCGGCCGTTTATTTCCGACCTTTCTTCCCACGTTTCACCCTTTTAATTAACGCTTCAGTCAGACTGTCGAGGTAGGGTTTCAGAACTCCGTGCCGCTGGTTCATCTTGATATTACCGGCTTCCTCAGGACTCATTTGATACCGTTGCGTTCCTGCATCAAATGGCGATGGTAGGTACTGACATAACGGGAAAATCCGTTGAGAGTCCCCCCGCACTGCCGGCATATCTCGATATAGGAGAGGTCGGTGGCTGCGTACAATTCAGTGTCGGATGATATTTTGCTTCCATCTCCAGCTTGCACTCTCTTGTCCGGTTACATTTGTTCTCTTTTAAGGCTGCTCCGATTTTATTCTACTTTTCCCGTTGATACACAATTTACTTACATCACCGCTAATCGTCAAATTTGATTCTTCTCCCATGATTATGGATCTACTACGCAACGCACAAAGCAAGCATCCGAACCTCCGGATCTAATTAGGTTGTCCGTACTGATAAAATTGAAATCAAATGAAAAATAGTTGATATCCCATCCCAGGCTGGCACCATCCGTCGGCGTAAAGTAGTCTTTAGGAATCTCCGCGTTTAACCAATAGATGGCTCCCGGTCGTTTGTATATGTCGTAAAACAACGGACGATCTTTAGGATCTGGATATAATTTTGTTCGGCCGCCAGCATATCTTAATACTCCATTGAGGATTTCAGGATCTCCCCAACTGGCAGTATAGCTTTGTTTTCTGTGTCCGTAGCCGGAGGCGCCAATGGGGAAGAACAGATTTTTGCCCGTATCGCTGTTATACGCGAAACAGCCTCTCATTCCACGTCCAGACGTACTGTGTTCATAGTCATAGCCGTAAGCATCTACGATATCATCGGCCGTTTCCGTGGCATCATCTCCGTACAATACACCGTATCCCTGCTCTACATTATCCGCCCTCAATTCCCAAAAGTCTGCGGCTGTAGCCACCCTGGCATTCGCCATTTGAGGAGCACCGAACTTATTGTCCTTACCAAGATTAGTAATGGTTGTCCACTCCATTTTGACTCCAGTTCCTGCATTGGTAAAGCCATCTTCAGGATATACTTTGAAATCTTCCGGCGTGACATTTATCCACGGTTCAAATGGGTTTTTATTACTCAATGCGTCTATCGGCTGATTCCAATTTCCGAATTTGAACAGCGACCCTTCGTCCAACGGAGTGGAAGCCAGGTCGGTCGAAGTCTTCATATTCTTGGCATACCACTTCACGCCGCCTGTAACCAAATCGTCAGGCTTGTCACCTTGCCGTATGAAAATCAGATGCTGGCAGGTATAATTGTGATATTCCACGCGGATAATAGCGTAACGGTTCTCTGTCGAACTCCCGGAGAAATCCACGCTGAAGTCAATCTCGCTGCCGGTTTTACCATATATGGCTTTTCCATATTCCGGATCATCCTTTAACTCTGTTTTGTCCGATGTTACCGACAGGGTGATTCCATCTCCGTTATATCTCTTGATGACATAGGCTTTCCATGGGCCTTCGGATTGGAATGTCTTGAATATTTGGTCATTCTCTCTCGGCAATCGCTTCAACACGACATGAAACGACTTATTATTTTCGGAAGATCGATATATGCCCTTCGGATTCACGACACGACGTACCTGGTATATCGGAACTTCATTATAAAAGCACTCATCCAATCCTTCCAGCTTAGTTGTAATCTCGACTCTCGCCAATCTCTGATATGCCACGTAAGGATTGTTTCCGGTGTATCCGGTCGTTGATATCATCTGCTTGGCGCACGTGTACATAGGAATATATATGTTGTATGTATTCTCTTCCGTAGGATGTTTCTCTACACGGTATTTATCGTCCGATTCAGAACCGGCAGTCGTAAAATCTTCGGATATTTTACCGTCGGGCAAAGTAAAATCTTTATATTCACGTTCTCCTCGTTTAGGAACAGTATTGTAGTATTGCTCATTTGTTCCGATTTTATCTGCATATAGGACCGTTTCCGTTGTTTTATGTAATGACAGGAAACCGTTCCACGGTGCGTCAACACCATTCAGAGCACCCGTATAATAAATATCGCTGCTGGCGTTATGGGGCGCCCAATTGTTTTCCTTGATTTCCGCTTTTATGTACTCTATCTTTCGACCGCCAGTATTCACCTTAATGGGATACATCATGGAATGGTTGTACAGGTATGAGATATAATAGGGCTCAGGAGTCATCACGCCCGGCTCCGGCTCCTCGTACTCGATATGCCAGTCCGCCTCGTTCGCGAAGTTTTTGAATTTCAATGTCAGCTTGTAGTGGCAGTTGCGCTTGGCGTTATAATCATGTATCACGTCCTGTCCCAGCATGAAACGATAAATGATGTGCCCGTTACCCAATCGCTCGGAATTGTTGGAGATGTAGTGCGCATGTACCTCAATGTATGTACCGTAAGGTACGTTATCTTTTAGGCGGTAATCAGGGTATTTATCCGGCTTGTTCGGCAATCCGGGGAAATCCAATATCCCGTTACCGTCTGAATCCTGCCTCTTGTCAGGCATACTACTACCCGCTCCCTGTATATTCTCGTAAAAGTATAGTGCGGGAGCTGTTTCATCGTGAGAACCGAAATGGGGACTACCTACCGTGACACGATGGTCTGCACAGCCTTCCCCGTATTCAAAATCCTCTGTTATATCTCCTTCATGATAAGTAATGATTTCTCCATCAATCATATCAGGCCCGGTCTCTGGTACATCCAAGGTGTACCCCTCTTTTCCCACATTATTTTCCTTTCCCAAATAGCATTGCAAAGGAATATCTTTAATCTGCACGGATTGGAGATAGATAAACACTCCTTCTTTCAATGCGCTACCGTCGTATGCCACGGTCACTTTAGAAGCCGCACGGCGTAGCCACGCGTGGAGTTTTATGCTTTTTTCATTTACTACAAGAGACTCGTCGTCCGCCGATAGAGCAGGAACGGAGCTTTTAGTGAAAAAGCCAATCATCTGGCCATTGTTGGTCACGTTTTCGGAGTCCCATGTGAGGGGAATACTTTTGAGCTCGTCTATCGTTTGTATGGCATCAGAATAGGCCGTATTTGTAAGCAGGTCTGGGATGTTCGCCACGGCATACATATAATATTTGCCGAAGTTGATTTCCTCCGGCAGCTTGAAAGTGGCGCGTTTGGTACTTGTTTCCGCACTGTTCCCGTTTTCAGCATTCGTATCATCACGTTTTTCATCGGACACGGAATATTCTTCTATCTCCCAACTGTTTATTAACTTCTTTGTACTGTGATCATACAACAATATATGCAAGCTATTGATACCCTTTAATGCATCTCCGGCAGCCCGTGTCCGGCTCAGTGCCGAGGACATGGGTTTGAAGTCCAGCGTGGCAGATATACTTGCCTTGCCTTCACCTATGGTTTCTTCCTTCATAAATTCGTCATAACAACCTGTAACGGTTGAAATCATCAGGAAGAGAACGGTATGTCGTACAAAATGCTTCATATACTTATTTATTGTTTTATAATCCGAATTCCGGTTCAAGGATTACCTCGCTATATGGAATCACATCCACTATGATTTCATTACTATTATACATTGTTATATCCACCACGACATGGGTGTTGCGGAAAAGTGCCTTCAAGTTGGGTAACTTGCAGACGAAAGGTTCATCCCTTCCGGTTATCTTGATTGTCAGGGTGTACTCCTGCTCGCCGTCTGTTGCTCCCGCTTTGGGGCTTTTGCTTTCGGGCAGGTAGAAAACGGGAATATTCTTCGCCACACCCGGTTTCGAGTTATCGGGGTTGTCTATATCCACTGTCGGTTTTCCAACGGTAACCGTCCCGTGGGTATAGGTGATTGCCTTATCCGCTTGTGCCGGCAGTTCGTAGTCTTTCAGCCAGCCGGCGGCTTCCGTGACGGCGTAATCGTCATTTTCGGACGAGGCGTCGGAAACCTCCTTCAACCAATCTATCCAAGTTTTTCCGTTGAAAAGTTGCTCGTTTTGTTCGCTGTCATTGACATGCGCCATCAGAAAGTTCTTGTCGGCATGGCTCGCTATGGTGAAATTGTCCACAATTACTTCCTCTCCACGCCAGTTCATAAAGTTCACCATGAATTTGGTGGCGACACGTACCACGTAGAACGTCCCGTCGAAATTCCCTTTTTCAGGAAAATCTATCTCGTACATGGAAGACATCGGGATGGGTTTTCCGCCCGAATAGTCCGGAGCGAAATAGAGGTTGTTCACCGCGGCTTCAAAGCCGGGCATTCCTTCTGTATAACTGTTGAAGAAAGCGGTCAGCGTTTGATTTTCACCCTCTACAGTTACACCTTCTACCGTGGACACGCTCTCTTCATTGGCGAAGAGGAATATCTTCTTCTTTTCGTTCGGTGTTACCTTGAGTAAGATGGTTTTCTGTGCCTGCGCACCCTCCAGCGAAAAGTGGCGGTTATGTTCCACCGTTCCGTCAGCCGCATGTAGTACAACCACGCGTACACTGTTCATCTTCTCGTTGTCGGGCAGTTCTGCCGTACTCGCCCTTGTTTGTCCTATGGTGGCGATATTCAGATACAGGGCAGCTTCCGTAACGTTGTCCGGCAAGGATTCTTCCTGACTGCTGCACGCCACCATAAAAAGCAATGCGAATGCCGTCAGGCAGATTACAATGCTATGTATAATGTTCGGTTTCATCAGTCCAACCCTTCTTCCTGATTATTCAATTTCAATGTTACTCGGCACCACACGCCAAGAGTGAATCAGTATGTAGCTGTTGATCCACTGGTTGTCCTCGTCAAGGAAGAATGTCATCACATAGTCGTCCTCGCGGTCCAGGAACTCCTGGTCGGTCATCGAACGGTTGTACTCTTCCTCGTAATAGTCCTTTGCCAACAGCGCATAGTCTATCACCGGGATGCGGGCCACCGTTTCGCCGTCTTCTTTGCCGGCGATGGTCAGAAACATCTTCTCACGATGTGTTTCCATCATACGTCCCACGGTCAGGTCGGCGATGGCCCCCTTTACTTGGATGACGGCACGGGTATCATCTTTTCCTACGCCAGCCTCGCCGTTCTGCGTTTTCCAAGGACGGTAGGTAATGTTCTCGTCTTCCATCAATTCATTGTCATGAGCCATCAAACCGTTCTCGTCCTCTATACGGAAGGCGAATTGATTCACATCCACATCCTCTCCCGAAAGGTGATGCAGTATGACGCGGACATGATTGGTGTTCTTGGTCAGGCACATGGTGTAATCGTAACTGCCCCCGTCATCGTTCGAGGGCAGCGACACATCCAAAGTGCCATGAAAGAGCCGGTAAAGCCTTTCTTTGCTGTATGCGCCGGACTCGTCGTACTTACGGTTCAGGGCACACTGCAACTGCTTCATACGGGTCTCGCCAACACGGGCTTCGGGTACGGAGAAAGACTCTTCACGCTCGCCATCGTTCCGGAGACCGCACCATGCCAACAGTCGATAATCGCCGGCGGGCAGGTCGAGCGACATCGAGTAGTTCTCCGCCGTAGTCGGATCTATCTGTTCTTCACGCTGCCATACCAGTACACCCGATTTGTCGAAGGCATACAGGTGAACTGATGAAACCTCGTTTGCGAAAGCATCAGCCCACTTCAAGTTCTTATCGTAACGGAATTTGAGCCGGTAATATACCGAACAGTCGCCTTCTTCCTCGTAGAGCCAGCTGTCGCAGGACGGAAGAGCCGACAGGCAGACTGACGCCACGCAGACCTTGGCTGCCAAATTCCTTATCATTGCCCGTATATCCATATCGTTTACTCTTTCTTGATATTTATATATTGTGTGCGGAATTTCCGCATCCGGATTTTCTCGTCAAATGGGATACCTGTCTTGCGTTCAGGTCTCCGATGCCGCACCTCCCTTGTGTACCGGTGGGCGGGTACTGTATTTGTTATTCTGTTTAATTAATATGTGTGGGAGACGGGAGCCGCCTCCCACACTCTCTGTATCAGGAACGCCTTCGGGCGTTCGGGTTCATATTACCACTTCAACTCATAGTTGTTCTCGACAATGCGCCAAGACAGGATATCGATTTCAGCAGCGATGTAGTGGTCATTGTCTTCGGGCTTCTCGGGATAAATTACCTGGTCGGGATCGTAAACAGGGGTGCCGAGACCGGCGATCTTAGTCACGGTTGTTTTATATATGTGATTGCGAACTATACCTTTGGTAGCCGTTTCGTTAGTTTGATTAGCTTCTTTATGATGAATAATCTCATAGTAATAGTAGGTCATACCGGACTTCCAGACCAGAGCCCTGTCAACTATATCCTTGTCTGCAAGTTTGCCGTTAATGACATCGGATGAAACAGTTGCCGTCACGGCGGTGTTTGAAGAAGTGTACCACTTCTTCGCTTTTGCGACATCTGTCAACTGGGCATATACATAGCAGTTGCGCGCTTTTCCATCGCTTGGCTCGGATGTTGCCTGTCCCACGATTACAATCTTAAGATCGCTGGCACTAAGCCCTGTACGTGTCGTGTTGTCTCCCGAATAGTAAGTATATCCACCGGCTGTCAATTGATTGAGAATACTTGCCTTCAATACGGGGAGGTTTGAAGACTCGGTCGTAGAATATGTGTCGGCAGAATAGATACCCAAGTGTCTTATAATAGTGAAAGGCGTTGTACCGTCTGCCTTACAAAGAGTCCCCTTGAGGATAACCTTGGTGCGGTTGATAGAGGAACTCGCATAATCCAAAGCATTCTCATTGGTGTACAATGAAGTGCTAAAGGCATTATTGATAGTGTTGTTGTAAGTATCATAGTCGTTCGCGGCATCCTCAGAATTGATGGCCCAGAAACTGCGGTGTGTGCCGTTCCACCAACTACTTGTCCATGTGGGATCAATAGCCTTGACCAATCTGCCCTCATCGGTTTCGGCGGTCAGGCTCCAACCGTTGAGTTTCAGGTAAACCTGTTCTCCACCTACTGGTACTTTGAGGTCATTACCATCCTTATCTTTCAGTGCAAGTTTGTCACTGCCGGCAGCACTTACAGCAGAACCCAGGGCAACGCTGACCTTGGCCACGCTACGCTCGACATAGATTGTGACGGGGTTGGCCTTGGCAAGGGCTTCAGTTTTCTGTAGATGGTCAGACTCGATAGGGACAGCACATACCTCTGCGCTATTTTCCCCATATACGGAATTGAACATCACGAATTTGCCTTTTGTGGTCAGACCGGTGGCGGCATAATCGGCGGCAACAGCCTTCAGATTGGTAAGGCTCATTGATGTGTTACCCAAAAGGACATTACCATCATCATCTCTGGGAGGATTCAGCACAGCCGCAATTCTCTGCGGAAGTCTGTCTCCGTCCTTGGTACTGATGACAATCGTGGCCTTGAGTTTACTTCCGATATCATCGTTGCCATTTCCGTCAGGAAACGTCTGATCCGCATCAGTGGGTTCCCAGTCATAGAAGTTTACATAGCTGCCGTTTAAAAGTTTAACGTTAGCAACGGCGCCGTTCGCGGTGAAAAAATAAAAACGGACTTTTTCAACATCGTTTTCGGCTTCACTTCCATCCTCGTAACCGGCAGCGGCACGAGTACCTGTCACATCAGAGGACATCAGGTTTACGGCCATATAGCTGGTATTGGCCTCACCGTTACCGTTGTCCTCGCCGCCAGGAGTAATCTCCTCCTGTGAGCATCCTGCCATAAACAGGGCTGCCAGCATGGACATGAATAAAAAATTTCTTTTCATTGTCGATAAATTAAAATGTTTGAAAATATTGTTCCTTATCTCTTGGTTTATCCTGTCTATTTGAGGTCATTGCAATCTTTCGTTCAGTTCGTCGAGCGTCCTGCCGGCCTTTTCAAATCCCATCTCTTTCGCCTTGCTCAGGTACCGGCGTGCCGTGTTATAATCTTTCTTGCGTATGGCTAATGCGCCCCGTGCATAGACAGCCTCGGCGGAGTCGCCTGCCTTGTCGAGATACCTATGTGCCGTTTCAAAATCATCGCGCCGGATAGCGGCATTGGCGGCATTGAGGTTTGCAATCTCATCGTTCGGGAACATACGCACGGCTGTTTCAAAGACATCGGTAAACTCATCTGTGCCCGGTTCATACTTTCCGGCAACGAGGTAGAACTCATTCTGACTTAGCTTCTGCGGCTGCTCAGCCATAATGCGCTTTATCTCTTCCACTTCGCTGAACGTGCGTATGGCGTAGTCTATGCGGTAGTCCGTATGGCGCAACGCCGGATAGAAATGTTGCAGCATGAAGCGGTATTCTTCCGGGTAAGTGCGCTTGATCTTTGCCTCCTTGGCATCCGGTTCCATGTCGCTGTCTATCAAAGCCAGAATCTCCCCGCGATGGTTAATGTTCGATTGTTCCACCTGACGGCGCAGGCCCGCCCAGTCTTCCGGTTCGTAGTCTGTCCGGATGATACTGTCTGCAAAGTGGTACAGCTGCCCGATGTGCTTTTTAAGTGCGGCTGTACGCCCGATGGCCAGCTCCGTGTTGTGCTTGTAGGGACTTTCCGGCGAAGCGAAACCTTTCAGCCACACGGAAGTGATGGAGACATCCTTGTCGTTGCGTACGGAGTCGATAGTCGCCTGTATCTTGCCCAATTCGACCGTATTGCGACGGTAATCGGGATAAATCGCCGTTTGGTCGACCGGGAAGTCTATGTATGCCGATCCGGATAACGAACGACTTTTCATGATTTCCGCTTCGGGTTGCACAAATATCAATTCCGGGAAGAAAGCCTCTCGATGACGCCCCAATACGCCTTCGTATTCCGCCAATATCTCGTGACAACACCCCCAATCGCTGCGGTGGAATTTAAGCGTTGCCCCGTCCATCCAGTCTTCGTACTCCGTAAGGTTATTGTATGCCAGACTGTTCGGTTTGCCCGACGCGCGATAAACCGTTTCATTTTCACCTGAGATACTGCCTATGCCGTTCCGTACGTAATAGTAATACCGCCTGCGCCCGTAAATTCCCACCGAGGGCAGGTCAAGAGAATCCGTCCCGTTGACCAAACGCGGCGTGAGCAGCACGGCACGGTTGGCATCCACATCAAGTTTGTTTATATCCAAATTTATCTCCACGGCAAGGTATTTTCCTTCTCGATTCATGTTGGAATTTTCAACGGAAACACCAGGTATGACAGTATCGGTATTTTGTCCTACCGCTTCTGGCAAATGTCCCAATCCCAACAGGATTACCGGTATGAGTATTGTTCTTTTCATGTTAGTTGCATTTTTTAGAATAGATAAACCAGGTTGATGGCCGCTTTGGTGGGGCCCATGTAGTGGTGGGGCTTGTCCGTTTCCACCTTTTTGCCGCATCCGCTA
>OCPV01001610.1_pt1 | contig 11904 bp, 7 predicted proteins | sample 1538511 | NCBI WGS metagenome assembly OCPV01 (sample SAMN04571704, study PRJEB22368) | human gut metagenome | biome: human gut; material: stool | host: Homo sapiens | place: Luxembourg | collected 2012-08-30 | reverse complement strand
GACCATCGGCAACCACGACCACCTGAAGACCGAGACTTCGGACGACAAGGCCGCCGCCAACTTCGAATCGCAGTTCGGACCGCGCAACTACTCGTTCAACCGCGGCAACGCCCACATCGTCTCGATGGACAACGTCTTCTACGTCGGCGGCAGCACCCCGTCGAGCAACTACAAGGGCGGCATCACCGACCAGCAGCTCGAATGGCTCCGTCAGGACCTGTCGCACGTGGCGAAGGACAAGCTGGTGATCTTCTGCGCCCACATGCCGTTCCGCGGCGGCACGAGCGAAACGGACGAAAGCCACATGAATCACGCCGGGGTGCTCGACCTGCTCTCGGAGTTCGCCGAAGCGCACATCATGATCGGGCACACGCACTACCAGCAGAAGTACATCCACACCCGCAACGGCAAGAAGATCTTCGAACACATCCACGGCGCGTGGTGGACCTCGACCCTCTGCGCCGACGGCACGCCGAACGGATACGGCGTGTACGAGATTTCGGGCAGCACCGTTCCCAACCAGTATTACAAAGCGACCAACAAGGCCGCCGACCACCAGATCCGCGCCTACTCGGCCAAGCAGGTGTTCGGCACCTCCGGCAGCACGACGTTCGGCTTCGCCGCCAACGCCTCGGCCATGAACGACGCGAAGTGCATCGTGGCCAACGTCTGGAATTCGGACACGGGCGGCGACGCTCTGGCAGAACGGCGCGAAGGTGGGGGATATGACCCGCATTTCGACCTGCGACTACTGGGCCTACGCCTACCACGTGCTCTACTTCAGCAAGAGCGTGGGCAGCACGTGGGGCAAGAAGCTCGACCACTTCTATTACGGCAGACTGACCTCCGGGACGCCCGAAACGGCCGATTTCGAGATCGTCGTCGAGGACGGCATGGGCAACACCTACCGCACGTCGAAACTTCAGACCGACTTCATCGGATTCTGATTCCGGCCTGCAAAAAGCGATGCCGCGCTCCTTCCGGGGCGCGGCATTCCTTTCATGCGGAAATCCGTCAGCGGAGTCCCAGCTTGTCCATCATCCTGAGGGGATAGTTCGTGATGCCGTAGACATCGCTGCGGATGCCCTGATACCACTGCATCTGCTCGTCGGTGTCGATCTGCCACAGGCTCAGCCGCACCTTGTTTTCGGGAAAGCTCTTGGCCCGCTTGGTGTCCAGCCCGAAATCGGCGAGCTTCATGTTGGCCCACGGAATGTCTCTGGCGATGAAGTCGCCCGGTTCGTAGGCCGCCGCTCCGTACGACACGGGCCACGCCGAGCGGACCGCGGGAATCACCTTGTCGCGTATGGCAAGACGGCCGACGATGAATCCCACGAAATTCTTGGCTCTCTTCTCGTGGACGATTTGCGCGGCGGCGATGCCGGTACCGAGCGTCTTGACATCGATCCACAACTGCGTGCAGCCGCCTTCGAGCACCACGTCGATGAACTCCTCCAGCAGCGGCAGTTTCTCGCCGTTGGCCAGCGTACCCTTGGCGCACAGCTCGGCATAGGTGGCGTCCTTGAAGCAGGTGTTGCCGAGGTAGTAATCGTCGTGGTAGACGACCACTTTACCGTCTTTGGTCAGGTGGATGTCGCACTCCGAGGCGAAGAGACGGCCTTTTTCAGCCCGGCGACGGAGTTCTGCGGAAATCCGGTCTCGGCATAACAGCCGCGGTGCGCCACGACCTTGTTGTCGACGGGTTCGGGTTCGGGATAGACCGCCGGTTCGCCCGTCTGCTCCCACCACCAGTCGGGCAGCGGTTCGTAATCGTCGTCGGAGCATGCCGCCAGCCATACGCAGGCCGCACAGCACGCCATCAGCAGATATTTCAGCTTTTTCATCGTTCTTGTCGTTTTTGGACCGGGGAGCGCCCTTCGGCGGGCCGCACCCCGGTCGGTTGATTACTTCTTGACTTTGTAGTTTTTCACGCAGCGGATGCCCACAGCCGGGTTGCCGGCGTCGAGGTTGTCGTTGAACCAGTAGTTGCTCGTCGCCTTGACGTTGTTCAGACGCCACGTCTTCTTGGCCGAGGAGCCGATCAGCGGCACCCACGAATGGGCCGTGTCGCCGTACTGCCCGTAGCCGTTCTTGTTGAGCCGCCATCCGGTCGGATAGAGGTTGAAGTCGAAGGCGTCGGCGCCCGCGGCACGGGCGGGAGTGCTCGTCCAGCCCTCCTGCGTGCGGAGCCACGGAGCCACGTTGTTGGCGTTGGTGGCGACGAGTTTGGCGATGGTCAGCATCTCCTCCCGGACGGGATAGGTCCCATCGCCGCGCGAAGCTTCGAGCGCAGCATAGGCCAGGTCGTACCAGTCGCGGAAGTTGGCGATATGCCAGCCGTAGGGGCAGATGCCCTGAATCTGGGCCGAGAGCGCCGGATTTTCGGCGAAGAACCGCTCGTCGTCGGTCACGGCTTTCATCTCCGCGGACTTGAAGACGCGCGCCGTGATCTGCGTGCCGACGGCATCGACGAATGTCGAACCGACATTGTAGGCCGAAGGCCATTCGATCGAGGTGATGCCGCGGCCCAATCCGCCGGCGGGCGTGCCCAGCAGGATTTCATCGAGCGTATAGAGACGTCCGTGACGGTCCGTGACGGCCTGATCGCCCTTGACCGATCCGCCGCTCTCCTCTTCGTCGTAGGCGGGATTGCGCTCGATGTAGGGGTCTTGGGGATCGTAGCCGCCCGACGTCGCCGAGCCGGAATAGGCCGGCACCAGACGCGACCCCAGTTTCATCGCGCCGATCTCCGGACCGCCGTTCCAGTTCAGGTTGCGGGTCATCCATATCTTCACGCCGCCGTCCTTGGTCCGGAACGCCTTCGACGGGCAGGCGGCCGCCGCGTCGTCGGGCATGCAGTTGGCGATCGCTATGCGCGACAGGGTGTAGGTCATCGCATTGAGGTCGATGGTCAGCGTACGCATGCCGTCGATGTCGATCGCAGGCCCCGCGGGAACCGCATCCGCCGCCGAATTGAGCGTGACGATCCGCCCGTCGGCCGCAAGCGCGTAAGCGGGGTAGTAATCGGCGCGCAGCACGGTGTTGACGCGGATTTCGGGTGCATTCCCGGCGGTGAAATAGGCGTCGAAGCGGTAGACGCCCGTCTCGGACTTGGTCATGCGCCGGGCGAGTTCGAACCGGTCGTAATCGAACAGCGACGCACCCCAGACATAGCAGTAGAGGTCTTTGGCCAGCTGCGTGACAGGAATCTTCGCCGTAGCGGCGCTCGTCTCCTCGCTGCCGACCGTGATATAGACGTTGGCCGTGCGCGGCTGCTCCTCGTCGTCCCACGGCGCGGCCGTGAAGCGGATCACATTGCCGCCCAAGTCCTCCCACGAAATCCAGTCGGCGTCCTCGTCTCTGGAGACCGCATAGACGTCGCCCATGTTGGTCGTGAAGCTGACATCGACCGGGACGATCTCGTCGGCGTTGAACTCGATCTGCTTCGGGTCCACCGTGACTTCGGCGTCGGGGTAGACGCCCGTCTGCACGACCCGGAGCGTCTCCTGCGTACCGTCGGCCGCCGTCAGGGTAACGGTCGCCGTGCGTTTGTAGGCCGTATTTTCGGTCGCGGTGATCCGGAATCCGCGGTGCGTGACGCCGTCGGCGTCGGTGACGCTGCACTCCGTCAGCGTGCACCACGTTTCGGTTTTGTCCGTCTCGGCGCTCCATGCCATCGACCTGCGTGCCTTGGGGTTGAGCGTGACGATGACGTTCTGTCCCTGATCCTCCTCGGCATTCCGCCCGGCGTTGTCGAGGGTCACGACTTCGGGCGAGAAGGCGATGCGTGTGGCCTGCACGTTGTTGTCCATGTCGTCGGTGTCCGCCAGCGGATTGCAGGCGCATGCGAGGGCCGCGGCGACGAGCGCAATATAACAGTTGATTTTCATTGTCGTTCGTTTTTCGGGTTATGTATCAATACCAGCCCTCCGTCTGTTTGAGCTTGGAATTCTTGATGATGGACTCCTGCGTGATGGGCCACAGGAGAATGTTGGCGTTGCTTTCGCGCTTGTCGGCGACATCCTTGTTGTAGTCCCAGACCGCGTCCAGACGGATCAGCGTCCACCACGTGCGCCCTTCGCCGACCAGCTCTTTGAGGCTCTCCTCGACGATGGCCCGTTTTACGGCCGCGTCGCTCTGATCGGTGTAGTGGGCGGCGTTGCCGTAGGCGCGCTTGGTGATTTCGCCCAGCGCCGTCAGCGCCCCGCCGTAGTCCTTCCGGTAGTATTTGATCTCGGCATCCATCAGGAAGGCCTCGGCATAGCGGTAGAGGATGAAGTCGGAGTCGAAAATGCGCGCGCCGCTTATCATCTGCCCGACGCCCTTTTCGGTCCACTCGATCGACTTGATCGTCGTGCCGTAGTCGGCCCTGTTGTAGGTCAGCTTCGTGCGCGTATCGCCCTCGACCGAGGTCAGCAGCGCCTTGTAGCGGTCGGTATACCACCACCACTGGTTGCCGCCGGTGATGGGCACCGGATTGTTCTGGTAGGCCGCTTCGACGTAGTTGCTGTTCCAGCCGAGGTAATACCCCGGTCCGTTGACGGCTTCGCCGTTGGCCTGATGGACGGCGAAGATCACCTCCTTGTTGAGCTTGTTGGCCGAGGAGAAGACCTGAGCGTAGTCGCTTTCCAGACGCGACGCCGAGAGGTTCAGCGCCTCGATGGCCTTCTCGGCCATGGTGAGGTACGACGAACCGCCTCCGGCGACGCGGTACATCCACAGCGCGTAGTCAGCCTTGAGCATCTGCACTGCGGCGGGCGTGGCTACGGCCTTGTCCGAATTGTCGGTCACATACCGCTCGGCTTCGGTCAGGTCGCTTTCGATCCGGGCGAAGATCTCGGCCTTCGGCGCGCGGGGCAGGTAGAGGTCGCCGGCCGTGGATTCGTACCCCGTAAGGGCCAGCGGAGCGTCGCCCCAGATGCGTGCGATCCAGAAATAGCACCATGCGCGGGAGAAATAGGCGTTGCCCAGACTGAAATTGCGGACCGATTCCGAAATTCCCATCTCCGGCACGTGCTTGAGAATCAGATTGGCCTGATTGACGGTCTTATACATGACGCTCCAATCGGCATAGGCGTTGCTCGAAGACATGGTGCTGGTGCGCACCTGCGTCTGGTCCACGCCCGACAGCGTTTTGTTTGTGCCCGCGCCCCAGAGACCGTTGCGAAATTCACCCCAGCAGAGGTAGATGTCGTGTACGCTCTTGAGCGCGTCGCGCATGTAGAGGTAGATGCCGTAGGTCGCCGTCTCGGCGTCGCTTTCGTCGATCCACATGTTGCTGGCCGAGAGCTTGTTGTCCTGCATGATATCGAGGTCGCCGTGGCAGCCGCTCATCGTGCACGCCGCAGCCAGCAGGGCAGTCAGTATCTTTTTGCATTTCATGGTTTGGTAGTTTTAAGGGGTTAGAACGTGAATTTGGCGCTGAACAGGATCTTGCGCGCGGGCGGATAGGGGCTGAAACCCGTGGCATAGGTCGAAGCCGAATTGTAGAGTCCCCCGGTGGTCGCCGCTTCGGGCGATACGCCGTGCACGGCCGTCCAGTAGTAGAGCGTGTTGCCCGAAACGGTCAGGGTCACGTCTTTCATGCCCAGCCGGCTCGTCCAGCGCACGGGAAGCTTGTACGAAAGCGAGATGTCGCGGATGCAGAGGTAGTCGCCTTTCTCGACGAAGACGTCCGACATGCGCGAGAAGTTGCGGTTGCCCCAGTCGGGGTCGTTGGCCGTGAAACGGGCGTACTTGGTCTTGTCGCCCGGCTGCGACCAGCACTGTTTCACGTCGTTCACCAAGTTCCAGTTGCAGTTGCCCATCGTCGCCATGAAGTAGCGCATCTGCATCTCGTTCTGGATCGAGTGGCCCAGCGCATAGTCCATGTAGATATTCAGCGACCAGTTCCGGTACCGGAAGGTATTGCCGATGCCGCCGGTCGAGTGGGGCGTGGCGTAGCCGAGCAGGAACTGGTCCTCTTCGTTGATGATGTCCCGGCCGTCGCGCTGCGTCGATCCCGCGCGGTTGACCCATTCGTAGTCGCCGATGTCCTTGCGTCCGGCGATCTGCCTGCGGTCCGAGCGGCGGTATCCGCGCGACGAAGCGTCGTACATCGCCGCATCGGCGTCGGCCTGCGTCTCGATGATGTGATCGACCTTGTAACCGTAGATGCGGCCCATGCGCTCGCCCTCGGCGATGCCCCCGAACTGGCTGCCGTCGCCGATGGTGATGCCGTCCATGCGGTTGCGCACGTTGCCGTTGTCGGGCAGCTTCAGCACCTTGTTCATGTTGAAGTTATAGGTGAAGTCGGTGGTCCACGTGAAGTCGCCGCGGCTGATGTTGACCGACGAAATCGCCAGATCGACGCCGTAGAAGCGGACCTTACCCACGTTGGAGACCACCGAACCGTAACCGGTGGTGTTGGGCAGCGTCACGTCGAACAGCAGGTTGCGGGTCACCTTGTCGTAATAGTCGAAACTCACGCGCACCCGGTCGTCGGCCAGCCCCATGTCCAGACCTGCATTGACCTGCGTCGTGGATTCCCATGTCAGGTTGCTGTTCGGCATTTCGCCGGTCGTGGTGGTGGACATGCCGTTGTACTGATACGCCGAATTGTAGCTGCCATAGGTGTCGTAAAGCCCGATGCCGTTGTTGCCCGTCAGACCGTAGCTGGCCCTCAGTTTGAGCGAGCTGACCACCTTGTTCTGCGGCCAGAACGCCTCCTCGTCCACGATCCAGCCGGCCGAAGCCGCCGGGAAGTAACCCCAGCGGTTGCCCGCGGCGAATTTCGACGAACCGTCGGCGCGCATGGTGAACGACAGCAGGTATTTCTCGCGGAAGTTGTAGTTGACACGCCCGAAGTAGGAGATCAGCACCTCGTCGGTCCGCGTGCTGGTCGGGTAGTTGGTGATGTTGGAGGTCCCGACGTTCAGCGTCGGAATCTTGTCCGATGCCGCCCCCTGCACGCGTGCGTCGATGCTGTTGTTCTTGTCCTTCATGTAGTCGTAACCGGCCACCACGTCGATGTTGTGGTCTTCGGCGAAGGTTTTCTTCCAGTTCAGGTAAGTCTGGAAGTCCATGCGGTTGGTCTCCGTGAAGGCCTCTTTCGTGGGCCGGATGTTGGTGCCCGTCGTGGGGTTGTTCTTCACGAAGAAGTGGCTGCGCGAATGGCGGTTGTGGTTCGAGAACTGGGCCACGGCGCGCAGGCCGTCCACGATCATCCATTCGAGGTTGATGTTCACGCTCGACCGCTTGGTCGTCTCGCCCGTATCGCTGTAGTAATAGTTGTAGTAGGCGGCGGGCAGCGTGGTGTTGTTCGGACCCATGGCGGGCGTTCCGGCCAAATCCTCCCCGGCTTCGGCGTCGTACCAGTCGCGGTGGGTGGCGGGCACCGAAAGGCCGCGGATCACCGAATTGCGCTTGTTGAGCGCGCCTCCGTCGAGCATCTGCCGCTCGATCTGCGAATAGTCGAAGGTCGTGGTCGCCGTCAGGCGTCTGGTCACCTTGAACGAGGTGTTGCCGTGGAAGGTGAAGCGGGAGAATCCCGTAGCCATGCCGATGCCGCCGTCGTCCGTATAACCCGCCGACGCGGCATAGCGGATGTTCTCGCCGCCGCCGTTCACGCCGATGTAGTAGTTCTGCCAGAAGGCGTCGTCGAACCACTGGCTCTGCTGGTCGTTGTCTTGGAAAACGATGATCTTACCGGGGTTCACCGGGTCTTCGATCCATTTGTAACCCTTCGGCAGCGACTCGCCCGGATTGAGGTAGCGCGTCGTCCAGCGCGAAGCGGCGCTGTTGCCGGCTCCCGCCGATTCGGCGCCGTCGAGAATGCTGAGCGGGTCCGCGCCGCCGCAGTAGCCTTCGGCGATCGCCGGACGCAGCGTGAGCAGGTAATCCCGGCCGTTCATCAGATCGAACTTCGTGGCCGGACTCTCATAGGCCCACTGCCCCTCGAAAACGATCTGCGGTCCCTTGTGGGGCGCGCCCTTCTTGGTGGTGATGAGAATCACGCCGTTCGATGCGCGTGAACCGTAGATACCGGCCGACGCGGCGTCCTTGAGCACCTCGATCGACTCGATGTCGTTCGGGTTCAGGCCCGCCATTTCGCGTACGGCGCCGTCCACCAGCACGATCGGATCGTTGGAGTTGTTGATCGACGAACCGCCGCGGATCAGGAATTTCGGCGCCGAACCCGGCGTAGCGTCGGTCGTGGCGACCTGCAAGCCGGCGATACGGCCTTTCATGCCGTCCCCGACGAGATTCACGGGCATGCTTTCGAGGGTTTTGCCGTCCATTTTCGAGATCGCCGAAGTCACGGTCTTGCGCGTCTGCGTGCCGTATCCCACGACCACGACCTCCTCCAGCACCGACTGGTCCTCCTGCATCGTGACGTCGATCACCGAACGGCTGCCGACCGGCTCTTCACGTTCCGTGTAACCGATGTACGAGAAGAGCAGGACCGCGCCGGGCTCCGCCTCGACCGAATAGGTGCCGTCGGCCCCGGTCGTCGTGCCGCGCGTGGAGTCCTTCACCAGCACCGTGGCGCCGACCAGCGGGCTTCCCGCCGCGTCGCAGACACGGCCCGTCACACTGTTCTTCCGCTGCGGCTCCGCAGTGCGGTCGTATGTCAGCACGACCGTGCGGTCCACGATTTTGTAGCGGAATCCCCGTTTGGTGAATACGTTATTCAGAATCCGCTCCAGCGGGGCGTTGCTCTCGCGTACCGACACGTCGCCCATCGGCATGGACGCCAGCGCCGATTCGTAGGAGAAAAGCACGCCCGTCTGCTTGGTGAAAGCGTCCGTAAAAGTCTGTAGGGTAGCGGACTTGACCGTTAGGTCCACATCGTGGTTTTTCCGGAAAGGGGAGCCTCCGTCGTCTTCGGCATAGGCCCTCAGGCTCAAGCCGGTAAACAAAAGAAGCATCGCCACTCCCCAACGGAAGATGGAATTTTTCTTCATGATTTTAAGGTTTGCGAAAAAGGTTAATTTGGGTGAAAAGCCCCGTCCGCGGCGGCCGTCCGCGGACGGGACAGAGGATAGCTAGTTACCGCGCACGACCTCGCAGCGCTGTCCGGTCATGAATTCGACGATGTCGATGACCTCTTCGAGCGAGTTGGTGCGCAGGTAGTTGATGTCGTATCGTTTCCGGTTGTCGGGATCGGCTATGCGTATCCGCACGCCGTAATTCGATTCGATGCGGGCGATGATTTCGCCGATCGTGGCGTTCTTCATCGCCACGAGGTTGTAACGCTCCGTCACGAAATGCTCGGCGTAGATCTCTTCCACCTCGATGTCGTCCTTCGCGGCGTCGAACACGGCCCGCTGGTTGGGATGGAGCCGCACGAGATTATAGCCTTCGGGGGTCTGCAGGCGCACCGAACCGCGTTCGAGCACCACTTCGGTCAGCGGATCGGCGGCATGCGCCCTGACGTTGAACGCCGTGCCCAGCACCCGCACCGACAGGTTTTCGGTCTTCACCACGAAGGGATGCGCTTCGTCGTGCGCCACGTCGAAGTAGGCTTCGCCGTCGATGCGCACGATACGCTCCTCCGAACCCGCGCCGACCGCATATTGCAGTTCGGTCCCGTCCTGCATCCATACCTGCGTGCCGTCTTCGAGACGCAGGGCCGCAATTTCGCCGCTTTCATTCAGATAAGTACGGAACAGCTCGTCCCCCGGCGTACCGACGCCGGCAAACCACGCCGCGGTTACGGCGACGGCAACCACCGCCGCTGCGGCCGCTGCCGACGCCCAGCGGCGCCATGCGGGACGCCGCCGCTTCACCTCGCGGCGCATCGCTTCGTCGGCGTCGATCCGCGCGTTGAGCCGGCGCATCATAGCGTCGCAGCGCTCGCCGAGCTGTTTGGACGAAAGGGTTTTGTGGGCGCTCCAGATCGCGGCGATCTCGAAATAGAAGGTGCGGTGCTCCTCCCGTTCTTCGAGCCATGCGTAAAGCCGCCGCTCTTCAGCCTCGGTCGTTTCGTGATTCAGGTGCTTGTATAATACAGAATCGATGCTGTACAATACGGTGTCGTCGGTGTGTGCCAATGCGTATCTTTTTTAGGTGCTTGCATAATAACATACAGGCACCCCGGAGAAAATACCTACTCGGTACGGCAAATTTTTTCCTATCGCATGAACAGCAGGGCGAGCAGCAACAGCAGCTGCTCCTTGGAGAGCTTCCGGCGCAGTTGTTTGAGCGCCGCATACATATGATTCTCGACCGTACTTTGCGAGATGCCGAGCCGCTCGCTGATCTCGCGGTTCGAGAGGTCTTCGAGGTAGCTCAGTTTGAATACTTCGCGGCATTTGGGCGGCAGCGACTCGATCGCCGCGTCGAGACTCGCGCGCAGGTCGTCGGAATAGAGCTTACGGATGATCGGACTGTTGTCGGGCGCATAGTAGGCGCTGCCCATCGAGGCGATCCGCTCCTGATAGTAGGCGCGGTAATCGCCGGCGCGCCTGTTCTTGTCCAGATAGTTGAGCGCGCGGTTGTAGACCGAACGCAGCAGATATTTATACAGGGAGTTTGAATCGTCCAGCGCCGCGCGGTTCTGCCACACGTTGTAAAAGACGTCCTGCACCACGTCCTCGGCCCAGTCGTCCTTCATGAAAAGGCGGGCGTAGGAGACCAGCATGGCATAGTACCGGCCGCAAAGTTCGTCGAAAGCCTTGCGGTCGCCGTTGCGGATCCGTGTCGTAAGCAGAATTTTCTCCATCGGACAATCTGATTCGCCACAAAAGTAAACATTCTGAATTTATGAAACAATCCCCCGTGTTATTTTTAATTTTTTTGTAATTCCGTTAGGTGGTTTCGCCCGATCGGTTGTATTTAATATGTCACAACCGAACTACACGACCGATGGGAAAAAACCTCTTTCCGGCGCCGGACGCCGCAGCGCAGTCCCCGGCAGCCATGCTCCGGCAGTACGGCGGCACCTGCCGCCGCGTTTTCCCATCCCCGGCGCAGACACATCATGCGATTCTGGTAATCATCAATCATAGATAGAATGAAAAAAGCTATTCAATTCGGAGCGGGCAACATCGGACGCGGATTCATCGGCGCCGTGCTGGAAAAGGCGGGCTACCATGTGGTGTTCGCCGATGTGAACGAACAGATCGTGGACCGGATCAACCGGGACAAGGGCTACACGGTGCAGATCATGGACACCGTATGCGAGGAGGTGCGCATCACCGACATTTCGGCCGTGGATTCGCGGAGTCCCGAACTCGCGCAGCAAATCGCCGAAGCGGAGATCGTCACCACGGCCGTCGGCCTTACGATCCTGCCCCGCATCGCAGGAGCCATCGCCGCGGGCATCGAGGCCCGCAGGGAGCAGGGCGTCGAGCAGCCGCTCAACGTCATCGCCTGCGAAAACGGCGTCCGCGCCACTTCGCAGCTCAAAGCCGCGGTGCTGACGCACCTCGACGCCGCCGGACAGGCCTACTGCGAGCAGTGCGTCGGCTTCCCCGACTGTTCGGTGGACCGCATCGTGCCGCCCGTCAAGAGCGAAAACCCGATCGACGTGGTCGTCGAACGCTTCTTCGAATGGAACGTCGAGCGCGCCGCATTCAAGGGCGCCGTACCCGAAATCCCCGGCATGAATCCGGCCGACAACCTGATCGCCTACATCGAGCGCAAGCTCTTCACGCTCAACACGGGCCACGCCATTACGGCCTATCTGGGCCGCATGAAGGACTACATGACCATCTGCCAGAGCATTTCCGACGAGCAGATCCACGCCATCGTCAAAGCCGCCATGCGCGAGAGCGGGCGGGGACTGGTGGCGCGTTACGGCTTCGACCGCGACGCCCACTTCGCCTATATCGACAAGATCATCGGCCGCTTTACGAACCCCTACCTCTGCGACGACGTGACCCGCGTGGGCCGCGAACCGCTCCGCAAGCTTTCGGCGGG
>OCPV01001602.1_pt1 | contig 11932 bp, 10 predicted proteins | sample 1538511 | NCBI WGS metagenome assembly OCPV01 (sample SAMN04571704, study PRJEB22368) | human gut metagenome | biome: human gut; material: stool | host: Homo sapiens | place: Luxembourg | collected 2012-08-30 | reverse complement strand
GTTTTCCGCGTGCAGGGCGGGATTCAGCGCATGCTCCATATCATCGGGGCGGGTGGCGCGCTGGGCGTACACGTTGAACATCAAAAAACTGTCATACCCGTTAGCCAGGGCAATGCGCTGGGCGCTCTGCAAGGTGGGGTCCAGGGCATCCGGGGCCGCGGTGGATGGGTTGATCCCTACGCAGATCAGCGGCTTTTTACCGCGGGTGCCCAAAATGTAACGGTACTCAGAGTAGGTATTGGGCACATACAGCCAGCGGGCCACATCATAATCCGGGGAAGGCTGCAGCGCCGCCTGCAAAGCGGGTTCAAACAGCGCCAATTCCAGCCCGGCGGTGGGACCTTTTGGGATATGCATACAAGAAACCTCCTGAGGTACAGTTAAAAAGCTGCGTTTTGGACCGCATAGTAATTACTATACCACCGCCGCACACCTTGCGCAAGAGGGAACCGCGTGATATAATACCCTTTAACCTTTCAAGGTTTTATGCAACAGACTTTTTCAAAAAGGACGTGTTAAGATGGAAAAGCGCCACAATTATGCGGCTGCCGGATTCCTGCTGCTGGGGATCGGCGCAGCGGGGCGGGCGTTCCTGGGTGTGCCGGAAGGCGTTACCATGGCGGAACTGAGCCTGACCGTGCTGCTGGTGATCGGTGCCCTGCTGCTGACACGGCAGGGGCTGGCTGCGCTTGTGTGCGGGTTGGCGGCCACGGCACTGGAGCTTGTTTTGTGCGGTTCCTGGGTACAGGCCGGCGGTGTTTTTGCCGCTGCTGCGCCGTTTTTGCGGCTGACTGACCTGTGGCTGCTGCTGGGCCTTGTGTGGGGCAGCCTGCCTGCGGCCCGCCGCGCTGTGGACGACCTGAAATACACCCGCTCCACCCGCATGATGCTGGTTGCCTGCGGGGTGCTGCTGGCTGCCCACACGGTGTTGCGCATTGCCAGCCTTGCTGCGCCTGCCAGCGTGTCGCTGGGCAAGGCTTCTTCCGGCAGCTTTGTGGTATTTTCGGTACTGCTGCTGTGGTACACCGTGCTGATGGTCAAAGCCTACAACGTTCAGCGCACCAAACATTGAGCATACGGCCGTTCTGCGCCCTTTGGGGCGCGGGATGGCCGTATTTTTATTCTATTATTTTGCGCGGAATCTCTTTACATCTTTAATGCATAAAAGTATAATAAATTCATCTATTCCCGCGTAACTTGGTGGGTTGTGGATGAAGAGGAATGGAAGAGGTTCGGAAAATATTAGAAGAGGAGAGTATATTCATGCAACTTGATCTTTCCCGGTTTTCACCGGCTGAGCGCAGCACTTTGCAGCTGCGTGTATTATACGAGGGTGCAGGCTACCGCAAATTTCGCTGCTCCCATTTTGAGGAATATTCGCTCTATCAGCAGAATGAGCGCTTTCTTTCGGATTCCCAGGTCATTACTTTTACTGACCTGGACGGCAAGCTGCGCGCCATCAAGCCGGATGTAACGCTTTCGATCGCCAAGAACGCCCAGCCCACCGCCGGGGAATGCAAAAAGTATTATTATACAGAGCAGATCTGCCGCCCCAGCCGCGAAAGCCACACCTTCTCGGAGATCAGCCAGATGGGCCTGGAGTGCATCGGTGCGGTTGGCGCTGCCGAACAGGCCGAGGTTGTGCGCCTTGCGCTGGAAAGCCTGGCCAGCCTGGAAGTTCCCACCGTGCTGGAAGTCAGCCACATGGGCTTTGTGACCGCCCTGCTGGACACCCTGCATGTGGATGCCGCCGCCCGCCCGCGCCTGTTGGAGCTGCTGCGCGACAAAAACGCCCACGAACTGCATGCCGCCGCGCTGCAAAGCGGGCTGGATGAAGCCGCCGCCAACGCGCTGACCGCTATTTTAAGCCTGCACGGCCCCTTTGGCACCACGCTGGCCGCCGCTCGCAGCCAGTGCCAGTGTGAAGCCCAGCAGGACGCCCTGCTGGAACTGCAGAGCCTGCAGAATGAACTGGGCGATGCCGGACGCGGCATGCAGCTGGATCTGAGCCTTGCCGGTGATATGGAATATTACAATGGCCTGGTGTTCAGCGGCTATGTGGCCGGGGTGCCCCGTGCCGTGCTGAAAGGTGGCCGGTATGACCTGCTGGCCCAGCGCTTTACCCCCGGTGCCTGCGCCCTGGGCTTTGCCCTTTACCTGGACGAGCTGGAGCGCCTGAGCGCTCCCCTGCCGCCGGTGCAGCAGCAAGGCACCGAGCGCCAGTGGCTGAACATCGCCCTGCCCAAAGGCCGCCTGGGCGATAAAGCCTATGGCCTGCTGGCCGCCGCCGGGTATGAAGCCAACGAAAACTACAACGAGACCCGCAAGCTGGTGGTGGAGAACCCCGAAGCCGGGGTGCGGTACTTCCTGGTCAAGCCCAGCGACGTTGCCATTTATGTGGAGCACGGCGCTGCTGACATTGGCATTGTGGGCAAGGATATCCTGACCGAATCCGGTGCCGATGTGTACGAGCTGCTGGATACCGGCATGGGCAAGTGCCGCATGTGCGTGGCAGGCCCCAGGAACTTTGTGGACGATGAAAGCCGCGCCCTGCGCGTTGCCACTAAGTTTGTGAACATTGCCCGCGCCCATTACGAGAGCATTGGCCGCGATATTGACATTATCAAGCTGAACGGCTCCATTGAGCTGGCTCCCATCCTGGGGCTTTCGGATGTGATCGTGGATATTGTGGAGACCGGCACCACCCTGAAAGAAAACAATCTGGCCGTACTGGAAGAGTTCATGCCCATTTCGGCACGGTTCATTGCCAACAAAGCCAGCTACAAATTCAAGTACGCGCAGCTGACCGAACTGCTGAACAAGATGAAGGAGGCGCTTGCCAAATGATCCGCATTTTTGAGTTTGACGCTTTGAAGCCTGAAGAAATCCTGAACCGTGATATCCGCGCGGAAGCCAGCGTGGAAGCAACCGTGGATGCCATTATCGCCGATGTGCGCGCCCGCGGTGATGCCGCCCTGAAAGATTACGCTCTGAAATTTGACCACGCCCAGCTGGACGAGCTGCGGGTGAGCCAGGCGGAAATTGACGAAGCCTTTGAAGCCGCCGGTGAGGATTTTGTGACTACCCTGAAGATGGCCGCCGCCAACATCCGCGCCTTCCATGAGCACCAGGTCCACAAGAACTTTGTGATGAACGATACCCCCGGCATTGTGCTGGGCCAGAAATATACCCCGATTGAAAAAGTCGGTGTGTATGTGCCGGGCGGTACCGCCGCTTACCCCAGCACCGTACTGATGGATGTGATCCCCGCCAAGGTGGCCGGTGTGAAGGAGATCGTGATGACCACCCCCGCCGGGCCGGATGGCAAGGTGAATCCCTCCATCCTGGCTGCTGCGGTGATTGCCGGTATTGACAAGATCTTCAAGACCGGCGGCGCCCAGGCCGTGGCCGCGCTGGCTTACGGCACCGAGAGCATCCCCGCGGTGGATAAGATCGTCGGCCCCGGCAATATTTACGTTGCCACCGCCAAGCGCAAAGTGTTCGGCAAGGTTGGCATTGATATGATCGCCGGGCCTTCGGAGATTCTGGTGCTGGCCGACGGCGGCTGCAACCCCGCCTGGGTGGCAGCTGACCTGCTGAGCCAGGCCGAGCATGACAAGCTGGCCAGCCCCGTGCTGGTAACGGACAGCGCCGAGCTGGCCAAGGCCGTACAAGCCGAGCTGGAAGTGCAGATCCCACAGCTGCCCCGCGCCGCCATCGCCCGCGCCAGCGTGGACACCAACGGCAAGATCATTGTGACGGACGATATGAACAAGGCCATTGACGCCGTGAACATCATTGCCCCGGAGCATTTGGAAATTTGTGTGGACGACCCGTTCGCCGTTTTGAACAGTGTAAAGAACGCGGGCAGCATTTTCCTGGGCAAGAATGTGCCGGAAGCACTGGGCGATTATTTTGCCGGCCCCAACCACACCCTGCCCACCAGCGGCACGGCACGTTTTTCCAGCCCGCTGGGCGTGGACGATTTTGTGAAAAAGTCCAGTTTCATTTATTACACCCGCGATGCCCTGGGCAAAGTTCAGTCTCGCATTGCCGATTTTGCCGAGCATGAGGGCCTGCACGCCCACGCCAAGAGCGTTACCATCCGTTTTGAAGACCAGTGAAGGATGGGGTACCGGAGCGGAAGGCCAACCGTTTAGCAACATATAATTACAGCCAATCCGGTGTGTATTTCATTACGATTTGTTCCAAAAACAAGCGTTGCACCTTTGGAACGATTGTAGGGGGCGGCGTCCCCGACGCCCCGCGAACCCGATTGTCACCAACCGGTAAAATTGTTGCACGGCAGTTGGGGAATATGATTGCATTTTATCCCCATGTGCGGATTGAAAAATATGTTGTAATGCCCAATCACATCCATTTATTGATTACCATTCAGCAAGGCCCATCCGGGGCGTCGAGGACGCCGCCCCCTACATCCGCCCGCGCAAGCCAGATCATCCCGATGTTTATCTCCACTTTGAAACGGCTGACCAACAAAACTGCCGGGCATGCACTCTGGCAGCGCGGATATTACGACCACATCATCCGCTCCCCGGACGATTACAACACCATCTGGCACTACATCGACACCAACCCCGCCAAATGGGCGCAGGATACACGTTATGTCACAGACTTTCCTGATCCGGTGCGGCGGCCCGGCTGCTGCACCAACAAAGAGGTGACCCAAATGAGCCGTTATTTTACCAAAACGCTGGCTGCGCTGGAGCCTTATACCCCCGGCGAGCAGCTGAAACTGCCTGACCTTGTCAAGCTGAACGCCAACGAAAACCCCTACCCGCCTGCCCCCGGCGTGGCGGCGGCGGTGGCCGGAGCAGTGCCGGGGCTGCGGCTGTATTCCGATTTGACCGAAGCCGCACTCTGCGCCGCCATTGCCCGCCACTGCGGCGTGCAGCCGGAAAATATTTTGTGCGGCAACGGCAGCGATGAAAACCTGCTGCTGGCGCTGCGCGCTTTCTGCGATGAAACCCACCCGCTGGCATTTGCCGATATCACCTACAGCTTTTACCCGGTTTTGTGCGATTTGTTGCACATTCCGCAGCATGTGATCCTGGTGGAGGAAGATTTCTCGCTGGATTTGAGCAAGTACCACGGCCTGAATGAGACCATCGTGATTGCCAACCCCAACGCCCCCACCACCCTGCTGCAGCCGGTGGCCGCCATCGAGGAAGTGGTGCGCACCAACCCTGACAGCATTGTGATTGTGGACGAGGCGTACATTGATTTTGCCGGGCCAAACGCCAGCTGCGTTCCGCTGACCAAGAAATATGACAATGTGATTGTGGTGCAGACCTTCTCCAAATCCCACAATCTGGCCGGTGCCCGCGTGGGCTTCTGCGTGGCAAACCCGGAGCTGATTGCCGATATGAACCGCATCAAGTTCAGCTACAGCCCATACAACGTCAATTCCCTCTCCCAGGCTGCCGCCGTGGCCGCCATGGAGGATGAGAATTACTTCCGTGATACAGTGGGCAAGATCTGCGCCACCCGCGCCGACACAATGACCAAGCTGCGGGAGCGCGGTTTTACCGGGCCGGATTCCGCCACCAACTTTTTGTTCGTTACCACCAGTCGCATGCCCTGCAAGCAGATTTTTGAGCGCCTGCGGCAAAAAGGCGTGCTGATCCGCTATTTCAGCGCCCCGCGCCTTTCCGATTATCTGCGCATCACCATCGGTACCCCGGAACAGATGCAGCGATTCTTTGAGGAGCTGGATTTGATTTTGGGGTAAAGTGGCATGGGGACGGAATTACCAGACCGCAAAGGGAACCGGTTAAAGGGGTATGATTACAATTCAAATGGGTTTTGGACCCACTGTATCAGGAGGGAACACCATGAACCTGTATGACAGAATTAAACCCGGCTGGGGCGGGGCGGTGTTCCTGGCGGCGGCCTGTGTGGTTCTTGTAATCTGCATTGGCACCATTGGCTGGGCGGCGCGTTACCACCAGCGTTACCGCAGGTTTTCCACCGATTTTGCCGCCAGTGTGGAAAATGCGGGCAAGATCGGCGCTGCGCTGACCCGCAACGGCGAAACCTCCTCCCTGGACCCGGATGCCAGCAGCCGGTTATGCCGGTTGATCTGCGCCGCCGGGGCGGGCAAAGTGCAGCCAAGCTGCCCGCAGGGGGAGCCGCTCACCGTCCGCTACCACAGCGGCGCGGTGCTGGACTTGTGGAAAGTGGAAATACCCGAAGAGACCGCCAAAAACCCCACCGGCGTTTTTGTGCGTTATACCTTTGCCGATGGAACGGTTTACCAATATGACACGGACCAGATCCAAATGAACGAGGTCCGGCTGGCTCTGGGGCTACATTAACCTCAGGTATTAAGAGGGGCGCTGCAACAGCAGCATACAAAAAGGGGGAACGTATATGATCGCCATTATTGATTACGGCGTGGGCAACTTGTTCAGTCTGGCTTCCAGCCTGAAAAGCCTGGGGCTGGAAACCAAAGTGACCCGCGACGCTGCCGCTATCCGCGCGGCGGACCACATCATTCTGCCCGGTGTGGGCGCCTTTGCCGATGCCATGGCCAAGCTGGAAGCCACCGGCCTGGTGCCCGTTATCAAGCAGGAAGTGGAGCACAAACCGCTTTTGGGCATCTGCCTGGGCATGCAGCTGCTGTTTGAAAAAAGCTATGAGTACGGCGAACACACCGGCCTTGGCCTGATTCCCGGCGAAGTGTGCCCGCTGGCAGACGATTTGAAAGACCCCAGCCTGAAAGTGCCGCACATCGGCTGGAACCGGCTGGACATTGTGCCGGGGCGGGAAAACGACCCGCTGTTCAAGTACACCAAGCCCGGTGAGTATGTGTATTATGTGCACAGCTTTTACGCCAAAAACTGTGCTGCCAACACGCTGGCTGCCAGTGAGTACAGCATCCCGGTAACGGGCGCTGTGAAAAACGGCCTGGTATACGGCACGCAGTTCCACCCCGAAAAATCCGGCGATACCGGCCTGCGCATGCTGCGGGCCTTTGCAGAATTGTGAGGTGCAGCCATGAAGTTATATCCTGCCATTGATCTGCGCGGCGGGCAGGCCGTGCGCCTGTACCAGGGCGATTACGACCAGATGACCGTTTACAATGCAGACCCCGCCGCCCAGGCACGGGAGTTTATTGCCGCCGGGGCCAAGTACCTGCATGTGGTGGACTTGGACGGCGCCAAGGATGACACCACCGCCAACATGACCACCATTGCCGCCATTGCTAAGCAGGGCGGGCTGTTTATCGAGGTCGGCGGCGGCATCCGTGACGAAGCCCGCATTGAACAGTATCTTTCCCTCGGCGTGGGGCGCTGCATCCTGGGCACCATTGCCGTAAAGGATTTTGATTTTACCGCCCGCATGGCGCAGAAATACGGCCCCAAAATTGCCGTTGGCGTGGACATGCGCGATGGCCTTGTGGCTGTGAACGGCTGGAAAGAAGTCACCCCCGAACCGGGCGCCGCCGCTGTGCCGAAGCTGGCGTGCAGGCGATCATCGCCACCGATATTTCCCGCGACGGCACAATGCAGGGCACCAACATGGACCTGTACCGTGAGCTGTTGCAGATTTCCGGCCTGGAGATCACGGCATCCGGCGGCATTGCCCGCATGGAAGAGCTGGCGGAGCTGCAGGCCATGGGCTGCCACGCCGCAATTTTGGGCAAGTCCATCTACACCGGTGCCATCGACCTCAAACAGGCTGTGGCGCTGTATCAGGAATAAGGGGGCTGGGCGCATGATTACCAAACGCATTATCCCGTGCTTGGATGTAAAAGACGGCCGTGTGGTCAAGGGTGTCAACTTTGCCGGATTACAGGATATGGCCGACCCGGTCGAGATGGCCCGCTATTACAACGCGGCCGGGGCTGATGAGCTGGTGTTTTATGATATCACCGCCAGCGTGGAGGGCCGCACGATTTTTACCGATATTCTGCGCCGCGTTGCCAGCGAAATTTTTATCCCGTTGACGGTCGGCGGCGGCATCGGCAGCCTGGAAGATTTTGACCGGGTGCTGAAATGCGGTGCCGACAAAGTAAGTGTCAACTCCGGTGCCATCAAGAACCCGGCCATTATTTCCGCCGCTGCCCAGCGTTACGGCAATCAGTGCGTGGTGCTCTCGGCGGACATCAAGCGGGTGGATGGCAAGTTCAAGCTGTTCACCAAAGGCGGGCGCGAAAACACCGGCATTGACGCTCTGGACTGGCTGGAGCATGGCGTGAAAAACGGCGCAGGCGAGCTGGTTGTCAACTCGATTGACACGGACGGCGTAAAGAACGGCTTTGACCTGGAGCTGCTGGACGCCGTAGCCCAGCGCTGTGCTGTGCCCATCATCGCTTCCGGCGGTGCTGGCAAGATGGATGACTTCAAGGAGCTGTTCTTGAACCACCCCCGCGTGGACGCCGGGCTGGCAGCCTCCATCTTCCACACGAAGCAGGTGGACATCCGCGATTTGAAGCTTTACCTGCGTGAAAACGGCGTGGAGATGCGGGTATAACAGGCAAAAGCAGCCCATATAATTGGGGCTTGCCAAACAACGCAAAACACGCTAAACTATACTTATAGTTTTTTACTGAGAATGGGGAAACTTTTGGGAATCCGGCTGTGCGGTTCGCACGAATCTGCGGCCCGGCAGAGTGTACCCAGCCTTTCGCCGTTTTAGATAAGGAGTTCGCCATGGAAATCACCGAAAATTCCAAAACTCTGAAATTTGATGCCAACGGCCTGATTCCGGCCATTGTGCAGGATCACTACACCAAAGAGGTTCTGACCCTGGCTTATATGAACGCCGAAACCCTGGCTTTGACGATTGCCGAGGGCCGCACGGTGTTCTGGTCCCGCAGCCGCCAGGAGATCTGGCGCAAGGGCGAAACCAGCGGCAATGTGCAGCGCGTGGTTTCCATCACCGCAGACTGCGATAAGGACGCTTTGGTCGTGGATGTCATCAAGAGCGGCCCCGCCTGCCACACCGGCGCGGAAAGCTGCTTCTTTAACCCGGTCTATGTTTCCGATGAGCTGAAGCAGTTCACCTGGCAGGGGCTGTATGAGCTGATCGAAGGCCGCAAGACCAACCCCAAAGAGGGCAGCTACACCACCTACCTGTTTGACAAGGGTCTGGAAAAGATTCTGAAAAAGGTCGGCGAGGAATCCACCGAAGTGATCATTGCAGGCAGCAAGCGCGACAAAGAGGAAACCGTTTACGAGATCAGCGACCTTGCCTACCATGTGATGGTTTTGATGATTGAACTTGGCATTTCCGTAGAAGACATCACCAAAGAGCTGGAAAAGCGCCATGTTATTGACCATAAAGTGAAACAGGAGAGGATGCAGTAATGGCTAAGGAATATCTGCTCAGTTCGGTCCATGTTCACACCAAGCTGTGTGACGGCAAAAACACCCCGGAGGAGCTTGCCCTGAGCGCCTGGAAAGCCGGGCTGAAAACGCTGGGCTTCTCTGGCCACAGCCACACCCCGCACGACATTGAGTATTGCATGACCAATGCACGCACCCAGCTGTACCGCGCCCAGGTAGCCAAGCTGAAAGAGCGCTATGCCGGCAAGCTGGACATTTTGTGCGGCCTGGAATGGGATCTGTACAGCGATGACGACCCGGCTGCCTATGATTACTGGATCGGCAGCGCCCATTATGTCAAGGGCCCCAAGACCGGCAAATATTACGAGATTGACTGGCGCGAAGCGGACTTGGCTGCCTGCATCCAGGACGACTTTGACGGCGACGGCCTTGCTGTGGTGGAAACGTATTTTGCCAACGTAGCCGCAGTTGCCGCCAAAAAGCCCACCATCCTGGGTCATTTTGACCTGATCAAAAAGGTGAACGGCAACGGCAAGTTTTTTGATGAATCCGACCCGCGCTACACCGCCGCTGCCCACAAGGCACTGGAAGCCGCTGCACAGGCTGGCTGCGTGCTGGAAGTGAATACCAGCTCGGTTTATCGCGGCTTCCGCGAGGATTACTTTCCCTCCCCGGCCATCCTGAAAGAATGGCTGACCATGGGCGGCAATGTGACCATTACCGCCGATGCCCACGAAGCCAAGGCCCTGACCTTTGGCTTTGAGGAAGCCGCCGCACAGCTGAAGGAACTGGGCTATACCCGTGTTCTGGTGCTGGGCAAGGACGGCTTTGCCCCCTGTGAGCTGTAAAACGCAAAACACACCGCATTTTGCCGGGTGCGCACTTGCCGCACCCGGCTTTTGCTGTTATAATGGGAAAAAGCGTTTTTTCGGGAAAGTCGGAAAGCCATATAAGACGTTAGATCCATTGAAATGTGCGGTATAATTATTGCCCATCCGAGGCGTCGGGGACGCCGCCCCTACAAGTAATTTGTGGATTCGTCACATATTTTCAATGTTCAATCCGACCTAAGTTCCGGCAGGGTCAGTGACCCCGCCCTACATATAAATTTATCATTTATTCCAATTTCTAATTTCTCATTCCTAATTAACTCCTCCCTCCTAACCCCTAACTAACACGAAAGGTGTACACTAATTTATGAACTTCACTGAACTTTCTTCCTCCGTGCGGCCGGAGATCATCCGGGCAACACAGGCAATGGGATATACCGAGATGACCGAAATCCAGCAGAAGGCCATTCCCCTGATGCTGGCCGGGCATGATATGATTGCCAAGGCCCCCACCGGCACCGGCAAAACCGTTGCGTTCGGCATTCCCATTCTGCAAAAGGCCGCTGGTTTCCCGGCAGGTGCGCCCAAGGCCGTTGTGCTCAGCCCCACGCGTGAGCTGGCACAGCAGATTGCACAGGATCTGACTAACCTGGCGCAGTTCCTGCCGGAGATCCGCGTGGTGTGCGTGTACGGCGGTGCCGGGCTGGAAAAGCAGCAGAAACAGCTGAAAGCCGGCTGCCAGATCGTGGTCGCTACCCCCGGCCGCCTGATGGACCACTACCGCCACCATGCGCTGGATCTTTCGCAGGTGACGACCATTGTGCTGGACGAAGCCGACGAAATGCTGAACATGGGCTTTTACAAGGATGTGCGCGGCATCATTGACCTGCTGAAAAGCAGAGAGTCCCTATCCATGTTCAGCGCCACCATCAGCCGCGAGGTACTGGATATCGGCTGGCTGTACCAGCACAACGCCGCCGAAGTAGACGTTCAGCCGGTGCAGGAATCCAGCCCCAAAATTGCCCAGTACAAGCTGCTGACCACCGGCCGCGACAAGCTGGCTGACCTGGCCCAGATCATCATCAGCAAGGATTACAAGCGCGTAATGGTGTTTTGCAACACCAAGTACAACACCGGCATGCTGGCAAACCAGCTGGCCCGGCTGCATTTTAATGTAGACTGCCTGCATGGCGATTTGAGCCAGGCGGAACGCAACCGCATCATGCAGCGCTTTAAGGCCGGCGAGATCAATGTGCTGGTTGCCACCGATGTGGCCGCCCGCGGCATCGATGTTTCGGATGTGGACGCCGTCATCAACTATGATGTGCCCGAAGAGAACGAGCATTACACCCACCGCATCGGCCGCACCGGCCGCGCCAAGCGCGAAGGCGCCAGCTACCTGTTCTATACCAAGGACGAGCAGAAGCGCGTGGACACCCTGCTACGCCTGACCCGCAATACGGATGACTGCCGCAGCGTGCATTTTGACTTCAACCATGAAAAACTGGTGGTGGAAGAAAAGCAGAACGTGGATAAGTTCAACATCAAGTGCTATTTCTGATCTTATTTCTGCCAATATAAAATAACGTGGGGCGGTGCTTGTGCATCGTCCCACGTTTTGTACCTTTTTGTCGGCCAGCCCCGTGCGCGCTTTCTATCCGGCGCTGGGGCAGCTCCAAACTAAAGGCAACACCGCACAATTCCCGCCTTGCGGCTTAAGCACCGCTCCGGCAGCTGCGGCACGGCATCTGCGTTGCCAAAATGCTCGATAATGTCGGGTTGCGGTAC
>OCPV01001599.1_pt1 | contig 11937 bp, 8 predicted proteins | sample 1538511 | NCBI WGS metagenome assembly OCPV01 (sample SAMN04571704, study PRJEB22368) | human gut metagenome | biome: human gut; material: stool | host: Homo sapiens | place: Luxembourg | collected 2012-08-30 | reverse complement strand
AAGATCAGATGATTCGGGCCTTGACACTTAGTCATTTGACCAGTGTCTACATCAAGCAAAGTCTTGGGCGCTTATCGGCCCTTTGCGGCTGTGTTGTAGCTTCGACCGGAGCATCTACTGCTATCACTTGGCTAATGGGCGGCGGATATGAAGACGCGTGTGCCGCCGTCAAAAATATGGTAGCTAACTTGTCAGGGATGCTTTGTGACGGAGCCAAGCCCGCCTGTTCCATGAAAATCTCTTCAGGTGTTTCTACTGCTCTGATGTCTGCGATGCTGGCGATGAACGGCCGCTGCGTATCTAGCATTGAGGGAATCGTCAGCGAAGATGTGGATCAGACGATTCACAATCTCACCTTAATCGGTAAGGAAGCGATGGTCGAGACGGACCGTCAGGTTCTCGAAATCATGACCCATAAATAGGGGATAAGAGCCAAGCTTGGAGTCGGTATTTCTCCCTCCAAGCTCTCATACATAAGAATTATTTGGCTTCTTGCAGTTTATTCAGTCTCTCGAGCGCCAAGTAGCTGAAGAAAGCTCCTGCCGGAATCAATGCTTTGTCATTGAAGTCAAAATACGGGCTGTGAAGAGCTTCTTTGTGTTCCGAGTCTTTCACTCCGATAAAGAAGAAACAGCCCGGCAAAACCTTTTGATAGGAACTGAAGTCCTCACTGATCATGTAAGGCTCGGCAAGTTCAATGACATTTTGAGCACCGAAACAACGATCTGCCGCTTCCTTTGCATCTTTTGTGAGTTCGGGATCATTATTGACGGCAGAAACGCGGCGTTCATAGACAGTTTCTGCTTTGATGCCGTAGGCCGCGGCGATGCCTTGAGAGCGCCGTGTCAGCTCTTCCTCAATTGTGTCTCGAATGGATTCGTCAAAGGTTCGAACCGTGCCGATCATTTTTACAGAGCCGGGAATGATGTTGTAAGCGCGTGATCCTTCGGTATTAAAACTGCAAACAGAAACAACAGCGGATTTAAGCGGATCCAATGTGCGCGAAACTAAGCTCTGCAGAGCGTTATAAATTTCTGTGGCAACCGGCAGCGGGTCTTTGCCGAAATTCGGACGTGCACCGTGTGTCCCTACACCGACGACGCGAATGGAAAACAGATCGCAGGCAGCCATGGTCGGACCGGCTTTGAAAGCGATCGTTCCGACATCTAAGGAAGGTTCGTTGTGCGCGCCGTAGATCTCTTTAACGCCGTATTTTTGGAAAACGCCGGAGTCAATGACGCTTTGAGCGCCGGCAACATTTTCTTCGTCTGCTTGGAAGATGCAAAGAATTCTTCCGGGGAAATCACGATGTTTGACCAGATAGATAATGGCAGCGATCAGCCAAGTCTGGTGGCCGTCGTGTCCGCATGAGTGGGCATTTCCGTTTTTGGAAGCCCATTCGCATCCGGATTTTTCTTCGATCGGGAGGGCATCGATATCGGCTCTAAGAGCCACCGTTGCTCCGGGCCTATTGCCTTCGATCAAAAGGAATCCGCTTCCAGGAGAGGTTTCTGTATCTAATCCCGAAATTCCGAATTGTTCAAGAATGGATTTGATGCGGGCAAGCGTGCCTCGTGTGTTGAAACCGACTTCGGGATTTTCGTGGACGGTTTTGCGGAAGGAGATCAAACGAGATTCGTATTGTTGAAGCTCCTGACGAATGCTTTCTGGATCTATTGTGTTTTTCATTTTCAGCTGAGATAGCTTTATTAAATAAAGCGTCATTCTCGGAAGGTCGAGGCCGATAGTCAAGAGCACGACTAATTGTTGAATTAAAAGAGCTGATGAAAATGTCTAACTTCAATGTTTCTGTGCAGAAGTTGTGTGTTGATTGCCTATCACTTTTGGTTTGATGTTTCTGGAGAGAAAAAGTGAAAAGGGAAAAAACGCCGTGAAATCAGATCAATTTGGAAGAAAAAACTAATCGAAAATACTCATTCGCTTGTTGTTTCAAAAAAGAAATTCTTCAACTTGTGAAAGATAAAATCAAAGAAGAAGAAAAACTTTATTGCCTTGAGCCTGATGGGGACGAGTCTTTTGTAGAGGGTGTAGTTGGAACATTCGAGAAGTTTTTCCTCCTTCATAGGTTTTGCCTGTGAGGCTAATTGATGAAACAAACCTTAAATCTCAAATAAAGGAGGGTGCCTTTAGAGCGCCGGAATGATGTTTACTTCGATGTATTGGTATCTTTTCATCTGCCTTTTATTCTTCGGAATAGGCGACTTCCTTGGCGTTGCCACAAAAGCCAAGGTTTCTGCAGTGTTCGTGAGCTTAATGCTCTTTTTAATCGCTTTCATGGCCGGGTGGATTCCTCCCGACATCATTAAGAAAGCCGGCTTGGATCAGATCGCTAAATGGTCTGTGATTCTGCTCGTGTTCTCCATGGGAACTACCATTAACATGCGTGAGCTGATTGCCGAATGGCGCACGGTTGTGACGGCCCTTTTGGCAATGGGCGTCATTATGCTCGGCGCATTTTTGATGATGCCGTTTATCGGTTACGAAAACACTATGGTCAGCGTGCCTATCGTGACCGGCGGTATCGTTGCAACTCAGATCATGACAAGCGGAGCGATGGAACATGGTTTTGCTCTGGCGGCAGCATTGGGTACGATCGTTTTCGCAGTGCAGAAATTCATCGGTACTCCGTTAGCCAGTTACTTCGGACTCAAAGAAGCTCGTTTCTTAATCGATGAATACCGCAAAACCGGTGTCGTACCACAAGATACTTATGCACCTAAGAAAGAATCGGCTGCCGGTCCCACTTTCTTTGAAGGTCACAAGAAGTACTACGGCCAGTTCACTTGTTTAGCGATTACAGCGCTTTTCTCTTGGATCGCCTTTGTAATCGGCAAATGGACAGGCCTTTCTGCAACAATTTGGGCCTTGATCTTGGGCGCTGCTGTCGGCAGTACCGGTTATCTGCCTCGCAATATTCTGAAGCACGCCAATGCCGGCGGTTTACTGAACTGCGCTGTTTTCTGTGCCATTATCCCGTCGCTTGCCACGATTAAACCGGAAAATCTCTTGACCCTGTCTTACTCAATCTGTGTGATTTTCGCGATTTCGATCTTCTGCATCATCGTGTTCTTCAAGTACCTTCCCTTGTGGAAGATCATCGGTTCCAAGAACGTTGCCGTCGGCGTTGCTGCCTGCCAGTTAATTGGTTTCCCGGCTACCTACTTGGTCGTTAATGAAATTATTAACGCCGTTGCCGAAACTGAGGAAGAAAAGAAGATTATTCATGAACGCTTGATGGCGAAATACCTCGTTGCAGGCTTCGTGACCGTGACAACCTTCTCCGTGATCGTTGCCGGCATCTTTGTGAAGTTCATCTGATCCCGATTTCAAGGTTAGGAAAGAAAACATGATTAAATTTGATCCTCAAAATTATCCCTATCCGTCCAAACGCAACGTGGTCTATGCTCGCAACGGCATGTGCAACGCTGGGAATCCGCACGCTGCATCCGCTGGTCTTCAGACTCTTCTGAAAGGCGGCAATGCAGTGGACGCAGCTGTCGCAATGGCCAGCGCTATGCCGGTTGTGGAGCCAACCGGCAACGGTTTGGGTGCCGACTGCTTCGTAATCCTTTGGTATGAAGGAAAAATGTACGGCCTGAACGCTTCGGGTCCCGCTCCTAAGTCTCTTTCCGTTGCTGCACTAAAGGACAGAGGATTTGAAAAAATTCCTTCTTACGGCGTTGAACCGATTGATGTTCCGGGTGCGGTTGCAGGCTGGATGACGCTTCATGAACGCTTCGGCAAACTTCCTTTGGAAGAAGTGATGGCACCTGCCATTCGCTACGCAGAGAAAGGCTATCCGGTGACTCCGAATATTTCTCGTCTCTGGCAGGAAGCTTTCGAAAACTATTCCAAATATCGTGATCGTCCTGAATTCCAGGGCTGGTTTGATACATTTGCACCCAACAACACTTGGCTCAAACCCGGCGAGATGTTCCGCTGTCCGGATATGGCTAAGACATTGAAAGAAATCGCTGCTACCAAGGGCGAAGCTTTCTACCGCGGAGCCATTGCCGAAAAGATTGATGCTTTCTTTAAGAAGCACAACGGCTTCTTAACCAAGGAAGACCTGGCTGCTTTCAAACCTGAGTGGGTTGATCCGATCAGCGTGAACTATCACGGGGTGGATGTATGGGAGCTGCCGCCTAACGGGCACGGTATTACCGTTCTGATGGCCTTGCAGATTCTTAAAGATATGAATCTTGCTGAAAGAGATTGTGCCGACACAATGCACAAGCAGATCGAAGCAATGAAACTCGCGATGGTAGATACAGCTGAATACGTCGCGGAACCTTCTTTCATGAGAGTTTCTGTTGATCAGCTTTTAAGCGAAGACTATGCTGCCAAACGCCGCGCATTGATTAACGATAAAGCCATCATGCCGGAACCGGGCGATCCAGGATGCCCGTCTACCGTTTACTTCTGCTGTGCAGACGCAGACGGCAACATGGTGAGCTTTATCCAGTCCAATTTCCGCGGATTCGGCTCCGGCATCGTTGTTCCGGGCACCGGCATTTCTTTGAACGACCGTGCAGAGAATTTTAAATTTGACGAAAACCATGCTAATGCGTTGACGGGAGGCAAACGTCCGTACCACACCATTATTCCGGGATTCCTGACTCAAGACGGAAAACCGTTGGGGCCGTTCGGCATTATGGGCGGATGGATGCAGCCGCAGGCGCACGTTCAGGTGGTTATGAATATGATTGACTGGCACCTGAATCCTCAGCAGGCGCTTGATGCCCCTCGTTGGCAGTGGGTAGGCGGCAAGAAAGTTGAGGTGGAACAAGAAACCCCGAACTACATCATTCGCCTGCTTCAGCGTATGGGACACCAAATCATTGTCCAGCCCGATCCTTATCATATGGGCCGCGGTCAGGTCATCCTCAGAGATGAGAACGGAGTACTTTGCGGTGCAACCGAGAAGCGTACCGACGGACAGATTATGTCCTACTAATCAAAGAAGGTCTCGATGCGTAGGCGTCGAGACCTTAGGTTCGGGATCCGGTTCTTTAGCGAGGCCGGATTTCTTTTTTTGAGGTTAGATGATTAATTTGACGTGACCGTGTGCATTTAAACGGTAACGGCGTTCGGTTCCGTCAGAAAGATTTGAAACTTTGAACACATAGGCTTCTGGATCTTTCGCTTCCGGCAGCTGCTGAAGGGCTTCTTCGATAGCAGCTTCAATTGAACGGACACCGGAGACTTTAACGGTTCCGATGACATCTCCGTTTTCCTTGAAAACTTCTACCTGATCGATACTTTCGAAATCTAATCTATTGTTTGGCATGACTTTCACTCCCAGCCGAGTATTTAGCAGGAGAATTATCAGGCTCTGCGGACAACATTCTGAGTAATCTAACCAATTGTGAGCAGGAAGCTGTCAGGACGGCTTTCTTATGAGAAGTGATTACCGAGAATATAAGTGAAAAGGCCGCCTGATGAAACCGGCGGCCTAAAACCTAAAGGCGTAATTGTTTATTGCTCAGAAGCGGCGCCTTCACCGGCGATTCTTCCGAATGTGAAGATATCTGCAATAGCATTTCCGCCAATACGGTTGCTTCCGTGGATACCGCCTGTGACTTCACCGGCAGCATACAGACCCGGAATCACATTTCCGTCGCGGTCCAGTACTTGAGCTTTCGTATTGATCTTGGCCCCGCATAGAACGGGGCTTTTACGATCTTGTGACTCAGCATAATCGGGGTACGGCCGAGAGGATCTTTCTTGGAATCAACCATTGCGTTGTATTCATTGATCGTCGCGACCATAACTTCCGGCGGTACCTTGATGAGTTTGGCAAGTTCTTCAATCGTGTCTGCTTTGAACAGGGTGACGTTTTCCAGAGCACGATGGTTCATCTCGTTGTAATACTCGTTGTTCTTATCGAATCCGTCTGTATCGCATACCGGGTAGACCGTTTGATCGGTTTGAGCCAAAGTGGCGTCACGAATTACGTCACGGCGAGCATCTTCGGCAACATATCTCTTGCCTTCCTTGTTGAGGAAGATGGTGTATTCGATAGCTTGGAAAATATCAGCGGTGTGTTTGTAGCCGGGAGCAGTCCACGGAATGCACTGGATGTAATCCAAACCAACGGCTAAACCTCCGATACCTTGGATATATTTGAGTACTTCACCGGTAGAGCCTGGCTGGTTCGTTGTGTTGAGTTTTGTCAGACGCGGGTCAAAGTAAGAGCACATTGTCGGGTTTGCAGCGAAACCCCCTGCTGCGGCAACGACAGCCTTGTTGGCTTTCCAAAAGTCTTTCTTGCCGTCTTTGAGTTCAACTTCAACGCCTAAGACACGGCCGGAGTCCGGTTTTTCACGAATGATCCCGACGACTTTGTGGTTAGTCAGAACCGGAAGGCCGATCTTGTTGGCGTAGTTCATGCAGGCTTTGATGTAGTCTCCGCCGCTCTGACCGACAGGATTGCGGCAGCGAGGTCACAGGCCGCCATAGATCTGGTAGATGCCGGGTTTGAACTGCACGCCCACTTTCTTAAGCCATTCGACGCTTTGAGGAACGTTTTCGCACAATGTGGCGACAAGAGCAGGGTCGGCGCGGAAATCGCCCGCAGCCATCGTTTGTTTGGTATGGAGCTGAGGAGAGTCCTCAATGCCTGCTTTCTTGTAATCTGCTTCTACGGCCGCATTCAAGCCGCCCCCGCTAACCATAGTATTGCCGCCTGGAATGGAAAGTTTTTCCAGAACGACAGCATTTGCGCCTTTTTCCTTGGCGACGATGCCGGCAGAAAGACCGGCACCGCCGGAGCCGATGACAATGACGTCATAGGTTTTATCCCAAGTGGTGGGCGTCGAGCAGGGATTTGCTGCATGAGCGAATGTGGAAATGGAGGCGGCAGTAGAGGCTGCACCCCCAACAAGAAATGATCTTCTGTTGAGTGTCATCCTATTCTCCTCGGAAGTAGGTGATTTCAGTCTACGCTTTCATACAAAAGAGACAATTAGGGTTAAGTCCCTTGCGTGCTAACGAATTTGGGTATTTATTTTTTGAACAAAAATAGATAATTAAGACAAATTGTTAGTCAAAATTTCATTTGACGGTGAAATAGCCCTGTAAAAGCATTTACTTTTGCTTCAATAAAGAAAAAAGTGAGTTTTGATGGTTGAATTTTTAAATTCCCCTAATTTTCTTTTTAAGACTAGATAAAAACACGGAGATCTCAGATTTTTTAGTCAGTTTTAAAATGACTGAGCAATCAACCTCATTATTTCTACTAAAAATTAAGGCTCAAATGTCCAAGGCACTCCACATTCATTCAAAAGACAACACCGCTGTCTGTACCTCAGAAGTCAAAGCTGGAGAAGAAGTCGAAGTCATTGATTCCGATGGTTCCAGAAGCTTCATCAATGCAGTAAGTTCCATTCCTTTTTGCAACAAGATCGCGTTAATCGATATCCAAGAAGGAGAAGAAATTTTTAAATATGGCGAAGTTATCGGCAAAGCGATTGCGTTCATTCCTAAAGGAACTTTGGTGAATCATCTCAATATCGCGAGCCAGCCGCGTTCCTACGCTGAAGAGTACGTATTAAAAGGAAAATACAAATGAAATTTTTAGGCTTCAAACGAAAAGACGGCTCTGTCGGTGTACGTAATCACGTTCTCATTCTTCCTTCCTGCGCGTGCGCGTCAGAAACTTGTCGTGTGGTTGCTTCTCAAGTTCTAGGGACTAAAAACGTCATTATCAATGTCGGCTGCTCTGATGTCACAGCAAATACAGAAATGACTCAGCGAGTGCTGACAGGATTTGCGCTAAACGCTAATGTTTTCGGAGTTGTCGTTATTGGACTTGGATGTGAAACTGTCGGGCATCGAGAGCTCGCAGAAAAAATCCGCATGTTGTCCGATAAACCGGTCGTTTCTTTCGGAATTCAAGAAGAAGGCGGAACCATCAAAACAGCAGCTCTTGCCGTTGAGGCGGCTCGGAAAATGGTTGAAGAGGCAAGCAAGCTGCAAAAAGTAGAGTGTGATGCTTCAGATCTTTTTGTTGCGATCGAATGCGGCGGATCGGATGCAACCAGTGGGATTGCGTCCAATCCGGCAGTCGGGAGTATGGCCGACAAAATCTATGATCTTGGCGGCACAACGATGATGAGCGAAACCGTTGAGTTCATAGGCGCTGAGCATGTTCTCGCCAAACGCGGGGAAACACCCGAGATTCATGATCAGATTATTCGTATCTGTGAAGAGTATGAAAAACATCTCGCCCTAGCTGGGCAAGATTGCCGATCCGGCCAGCCTACGCCCGGTAACAAAGTTGGCGGTTTGTCGACAATCGAAGAAAAAAGTCTCGGTTGTATCCATAAGGGAGGAACTCGTCCGGTTTCCGAGGTTCTCCAAGAAGCAGCGAGGCCAACTAAGAAAGGTGCTCTCATTATGGATACGCCAGGGTATGACATTTCTTCTGTCACGAGTATGGTCGCCGGGGGCGCGACGATTGTGGTCTTCACAACCGGCCGAGGCACTCCGACCGGCCATGCGCTAGCTCCAGTAATTAAAGTTACTGGAAATCCATTGACTGCGGAAAGAATGAAAGACAATATGGATATTGATGTTTCCGGTATTTTGGAGGGAGAAGAAACGATTAACCAGGCCGGGGAGAGAATCCTGAAAGAAGTGTTGGAAGTCGCCGGCGGCAAGGTAACAAAAGCAGAGGCTTTAGGCTTTTCTGATATCGCTGTTGATCATGTTTGCCGTTATATCTAATTTTGCAAAAAACATGGACGACTAAAAAATGCGCCCGGCAAGTTGCCGGGCGTCTGATTAGTAAATGAGGTTATTGATTGACAGTTTCAGGCTGATCCCAGACTTTGATTTCCGACAGTTTTCCTGTGTATTTAGTTACGCTGACAAGACCTGAAGAGGCAACATTGCCGCAAGCTAAATCAGATGTAGGAATATCCATAGTCAATGTATTGGAGTTGCCATGAATGTCCAATAAAGTGCCGTCAGTCATCTTGACGGGCTCATACCAGGCACCGTGATGAACAACAACCGTGTCTTTTCTGATTCTGTCCGTGACATAAGCACCGGCTAGTAGCGCACCGCGGTCATTTTTAACCAGAACGATATCTCCGTCTTCAATACCGAGTGATTTTGCGTTTTCCGGATTGATCCAGATCGGTTCGCGCTTCAAAATATTTGCAAAATCATGGCTGGAAGTACCGTCAAGCTGGCTGTGCATACGATAGCGACTCTTACAGGCCATATATGCAAGCGGATATTTCTTGTTAGGTGTATTGAGGCCCTCGGTCGGCTCTAAATAACTCGGATGACCTAAACAGCTCTTGTAACCGTAACTTGCTATCTTGGGACTGTAAATCTGAATTAAGCCGCTTTCCGTACCAAGAGAATTTCTCTTCGGGTCCTTGCGGAAATTAGCGAATGCAACATAGTCTCTTTCCTGCGGACGCACGTCATAGAGGAAGTAGCCTTTCTTCCAGAAGTTTTCAAAGGATGGCAGCTTGACTCCCATCTGTGCTCCGAACTTCCTGGACTGCTCGTAAATGAACTTAATCCAATCCATTTCGCTTCTTCCCTCTGTGAATTGGTCTCCGCACCCCATTCGTTTGGCTAATTTACTGAAGATCCAATAGTCGGGCTTAGATTCATATTGAGGCTCGATTGCCTGCTGCATCGCAACGATACCGTCATTGGAATAAGTTCCGATATTGGTAATATCGTTGTGTTCGAACTGGGTTGCAGCGGGTAAGACAATGTCCGCATGGCGAGCAGTAGCAGTCCAGCACGTGTCTGTTACTACGACAGTCTCAGGAATCTTCCATGCTTCCAGCAGTTGATTTCGAAGGCTGATGAGCGAAGGGGTTGCCGCCGGCCCACATTACCATCTTAACTTCAGGATAAGTGACCTTTGTTCCGTTGAAGTCGATCGTTTTTCCTGGATGCAGGAAGCAGTCTACAAAGCGGGCGACAGGGATTACCTTGCTGCCTTTCCAGGCCTTGTTGTAAGGAAGGACAGGTTCGACCGAAGCAGGCACGCCTCCGACAAAAGGACCGTAAGCAGCAGGGGATCCTCCGCTTGAATATTGATAATTTGTCCCTATCCCGCCTCCAGGCAATCCGATCTGTCCTAAGGCTGATGCTAAGGCAAAACCCATCCAATGGGGCTGTTCGCCGTATTGAATGCGCTGAATCCCCCAGCCCATCATGATCATAGTGCGGTTTTCCTGAAGCTCGTGTGCTAAAGATTTGATTCTTGATTCAGGGACACCTGTCACTTTGGATGCCCAAGCAGGAGTTTTCTCAATACCGTCAGTTTTACCCATGACGTACGCATTGAATTCTTTCCAACCGGAGGTGTACTTATTGATGAAGTTGTGATCACATTTCCCGGTCTTTTCCAGCTCGTGGATCATGCCTAGCATCAATGCACAGTCAGTACCCGGAATCGGTGCAATCCATTCACTGTTGAGATATTCTGCGGTGTCTGTAGCAATAGGGTTGATGGAGATGGTTTTGATGCCGGAATCTTTGAGGGCTCTAAAGTAACCGGCAGCGTTATGCAGAGTAGTTACCCAATCAATATCATCTGTGACGAGGGGGTCTGCTCCCCAAAGGACAACACGTTTACTGTTTTTAAGAACATTATCCCAGCTCGTGGAGGTGGGGTCCGACATGCCGACCACATAGGGCAAGATACGGCCAATGGCTGCCGTTGAATAGCTGTTAGTGGTTTGGATGAATCCGCCGCAAAGGTTGAGTAAGCGCTGCTGCAAATTTATGGCCGCATTGACCTTACCGCTGGACATCCAACCGTAAGAACGACCGAACATCGCGCTCGGGCCGAAATCAGCGTAAATACGTTTCATCTCATTGGAGACCAAATCTAACGCTTGATCCCAAGAAACTCTTACCCAGCGGTCAGTGCCGCGTTTTTCTCGAGAGGCGGGACCATCTTTTAAGTAACTTTCCCTGACCATCGGATAATGGATTCTTGAGGCAGAATAAGGCAAATTGCAAAGACCGTTAATATTCGGAGAAGGCGCGTAGTCGTACTCAAACGGGTGAAGTGCCACCATTTTTCCGCCGCGAACCTGAGGACGGACGATGCCCCAGTGACATGCCGTAATGCATGATCCTTCGTTTAGCGGAGATTTTCCGAGAGAGAAAGTCTCTGTTAGGCTAAGGTTAGGAAGAGGCTCCGGCAATGCTGGGTATTTGGCAGCGCTTTTAGCTCCAGCAGGATAATCTTTAAATTTTTCTGAAACACTGGGTTTTTCTTGTGCCGACACAGTGTTGGAAAGGGCTGCGGCACCTGAAGCCGCGGCTACGGCAAGAAAAGAACGTCTAGAAATAGAAGTCATAAATTGTGTCCTCTAAAGGGAGAGGTCTCATTTTTCGGGGAGAGACTTCCGTAAATGATAAAGATTCTTAACTAAAGTTGCCTTGGGGTTCTCCTTAATTTTTGAATAGCTTTTCACCCAAAAATTAGGCATTTTGTCTATAAAAACAAGAAGTTCTTGGCGTTAATTTTCATTATTAGCGGGTGTTGATTCTCGGCTCATCGTTTATTACAAAACTAATTGAGAAAAAAAGCTCTCTGAGATGAATTGATCTTAGAGAGCTCAATTAGAAAAATATATTTTTTCTTAATCAATAGCTAAAGCGCCTTGATTGTTTTGGGTTTCTTCTACAGCTTTATCTTCTGCAAAATAATTATTAATTGAAGAAATAACTTCAGAAGTGTGCGCTTGAGGCTTTGTTATAAACGAAACGCTAACGAAAATAATCAAAGAAATAAGCATCGAGCAGAGTGCACCCGAAAATCCGAACGGCGAGACTTTGAAGATAAAAGTCATAGATACCATGCAGATTTCACCGATAACGATCGAAGCGATGGCTCCTCCGCGGCTTGCTTTCTTCCAGTACAAA
>OCPV01001563.1_pt1 | contig 12108 bp, 8 predicted proteins | sample 1538511 | NCBI WGS metagenome assembly OCPV01 (sample SAMN04571704, study PRJEB22368) | human gut metagenome | biome: human gut; material: stool | host: Homo sapiens | place: Luxembourg | collected 2012-08-30 | reverse complement strand
AGTGTAACGATGCTTATAGTGCAATCAAGGTTGCAATTGCGCTCGCAGAAGCGTTTGACTGCAACGTGAACGAACTTCCACTTTCCATGGTATTGTCCTGGTATGAGCAGAAAGCAGTCTGCATTTTACTGACGTTGTTACACCTTGGTATTAAAAATATTTATCTTGGACCAACTCTGCCGGCGTTTCTTTCACCGAATATTTTGAATTATCTGGTAGAAAATTATCAGATTTCTCCGATCAGCACTCCGGAGGAAGATCTGAAAAAAATACTTGGCTGATTGAAGTCTGCCATTTGTATTCGAACATAGAGTGTGCTAGAATAAGGCTGTTACACTGTGAAAAGTGTGTCAGCCTTATTCTGCGTGTGTCTGATGGCAGATTTTGCACAAAAGAGATAAGGCGGAAGTTTTATTTGACAGTACAAGAGGAGATTTTTATGGAAAAAGAGACAGAAAAACAGAATCTTGGGAGTGGCAGCATTCCCGGTTTAATGATAAAACTGGCGGTGCCTACAATTATCGCACAGCTTGTAAACCTTCTATATAATTTGGTTGACCGTATTTATATCGGACATATCCGCGAGGTGGGGGATATTGCACTGACCGGACTCGGGTTATGTTTTCCGGTACTTATGATGGTTACGGCATTTGCAATGCTCATCGGTTCCGGTGGCGCACCGAGAGCCGCAATTTATATGGGAAAAGGGGACAATGAGACAGCGGAGCGTATTCTTGGAAACAGTGTGACAAGCCTGATCGTAATCTCGGTTGTGCTGACCATCTTTCTGGAAGCAGTCGCGGAGCCGATTCTGTGGATGTTTGGCGCGAGTGAGAAAACCTTGCCATTTGCATTGGGATATATGCGGATCTATGTGGCGGGGAGTATTTTTGTCATGATGACGCTGGGATTGAATATGTTTATCACAACACAGGGATTTGCAAAGATCAGTATGAAGACAGTTCTGATCGGAGCAATTTGCAATATCATTCTTGATCCTTTATTTATTTTTGCATTTCATATGGGCGTAAAGGGCGCGGCCGTTGCAACGATTCTCTCACAGGCAGTTTCCGCCGTGTGGGTGTTTTCTTTTTTGAATGGAAAACAGACAAAACTTCGTATCCGAAAAGAATACTTAAAAGTACAGCCGCAGATCATTCTTCCGGTCATGGGACTTGGTCTGGCACCATTTGTCATGAATATTACGGAGAGCCTTATAAACATTGCATTTAATGCGTCCCTGTCGAAATACGGCGGAGATGTGGCAGTGGGAGCGATGACGATCCTTGCAAGTATTATGCAGTTACAGTTCATGCCGGTGCAGGGGCTTGGACAGGGCGCACAACCGCTTATCAGCTATAACTATGGCGCGGCAAAGGTTGACCGTGTGAAAAAGACGATTCGCATTTTGATCGTGGTAAGTCTCATTTACACGATGGCATTCTGGCTGTTTGTAGAGTGTTTCCCGGGGGTTTTTGTACAGCTGTTCAACAGCAGTTCCCCGGAATTGTATGAGATGACGACGTGGGCTGCCCGGATTTATATGGGCATGACCGGTATCTTTGGAATCCAGATGGCGATCCAGCAGACGTTTATGTCGCTTGGACAGGCAAAACTTTCCTTATTCATTGCATGTTTAAGAAAAATCATCTTGTTGCTCCCACTGATCTATCTGATGCCGATGTTCATTGAGAACAAAGTGTTTGCAGTGTTTTTAGCAGAGCCTGTTTCGGACTTTATTTCGGTTGCAGTGGCTTCCACACTGTTTTTATGTAATATAAAAAAGATTCTGGCAAAGGCGTAAGAATATGACAAAAGATCTGACACAGGGGAAAATTACTCCATTACTTGTAAAATTTACGATACCACTTTTATTTGGAAACATTTTTCAGTTGATGTATAACTCAGTGGACAGCATTATCGTCGGTCAGCTTGTGGGAAAAGAGGCATTGGCGGCGGTCGGCACAAGCAATCCACTGATGACACTTGCAATTTTGTTTGTGAACGGCATGTGTATCGGGGCTTCCATTTTGATGGGAACCCAGTACGGCGCAAAGAAAATGGATGTTTTAAAGCGGCAGATCAGCACGACGATGATTGCAGGAATTGTGTTCTCCATTGCGGTCACGTTGTTTTGCATTCTTTTTGCCAGACCGTTGTTATTACTGATCCGGGTGCAGGAGGAAGTGCTTCCGCTAGCAGTTTCTTATCTGAGAATCGTGTTTTTTGGATTTATTTTTACATTTATCTATAATTTTTTTGCATGCACATTGCGGGCGCTGGGAGACAGCACGACACCGCTCTATTTTCTTGTGGCAAGCTCGGTGCTCAATATCATCGGGGATTTGTTTTTCGTGGCAGTGCTCAAATGGGGCAGCATGGGCTGCGCGGTCGCAACGTCGTCAGCGAGGCGGTGTGTTGTATGCTTTGCATCATTTACATTAAGAGAAAGGTGCCGGAGTTAAATCTTGGAAAAGCATGGTTTGTATTCGATGGAACGCTGCTGAAACAGACGATCCTCTATGGATGGACGAGTGCGATGCAGCAGGGAACCGTGCAGCTTGGAAAAATCAGTGTGCAGGCAATTGCCAACACAATGGGAGTTTCCGTGATGGCGGCGTATACGATCGTGAACCGCATTGATGATTTTGCGTGCCTTCCGGAACAGAATATTGCGCACTCTATGACGTCTTTTATGGCGCAGAACAGCGGAGCAGGAAAAAAAGACCGTGTGCGAAAGGGCTTCTGGGGCGGTATGAAGATCGAACTGGTTTATGGAATGATCATTTTTCTGGTGTGCTTCTTTTTTGCAGAGCCGATTGTGCGTTTGTTCGTCAGTGACACAGATGTTGTAAAAGAGGGCGTCACTTATCTGAAACTGATCTCATTTATGTATCTGCTCCCGGCAGTTACGAATGGCATTCAGGGATATTTCCGGGGAATCGGAGATCTGAAGATCACTTTGATCAGCAGTATGGTGAATATGGGAGTGCGTGTGCTCGCAGCATTTGTTTTTGTGTTTGGCTTTGCAATGAAGGTAGAGACATTCCCGTTTGCGTGTCTGGCAGGATGGATTGCCATGCTGATTACGGAAGTGCCTCTTTTAGTGCGCAGTTATGGGCGTCTGAAGCGCGGAGAGAATGCTGTGATCTAAGACGGATATACAGGATATTGGACATGAATGACAGGGAAAAATGATGGAAGAGAACAGGGCAGAACAATTGTTTTTTTTATGGGAAAAAATTTCAGAAGGAGAAATCCGTCTGCTTCGGGTATTCGGAGAACAGCCGGTCGTGACAGTGCCGGGATTTATCGATGGAAGATGCGTGCGGGAACTGGGCGATTATTGCTTTTCAAGAAGAAAGCTTCCGGAGAATGAGATCCGGTATTCAAGGTACTGCGGAGGTATGTGGGAGAGCGGTCTGTCTGTGTTGAAAGACAAAGAGAAAAAGGATCGTATTTCCTCAGAACAGGAAGAAAATATTATTTCTTTGGAAACAATAGAACGGGATGGAAAACTGCACGAATTATCGGAAAAATATATCAAAGAGGTACAACTTCCGGCAGACATTGTGAAAATAGGAAGCTGTGCGTTTTATAACTGTACGAAAATGGAAAGGATCAGTGTTTATCCAAAACTTGTGGAAGTGGGAAGCGATGCGTTTATGAATTGCCTGAATCTGCGAAGCTTACGGATGTGTGCAGGGGTAGAGGAGCCGACCGGACTAAAACAGCTTCTCGCGCAGATCAAATGGCAGGTGGAAGTATCGTTTGAACAGGAGGACGGAGAGAGAGAGGCAGTTCTTATGTATCCGGAATATTATGAGAGTTATGATGAGATCGGACCGGCGCATATTTTTGAACTGAATCTTACCGGAGAGGGTTTCCGTGCAAGACAGTGCTTTAAGGAGGGTGTCATTTTACTGAATGCCTATGATGAGATTTTCCCACAGGCGTGTGTGGAGGAGTCCGCAGAGGTGCTTATCCCGATGGCGTGGAACCGCTTATATGCTGCATGTGGGCTGTCACCGGAGGCAAGGGCAGATTATGAGGAATATGTGAGGGAACAGTCCGGAAAGGTTTTAACCATTCTTTTAAAGAAAAGAGAGTTAAAACCGTTACATTTCTTCTTTGAAAAAGGATACGGCAGGAAGGAGCAGATAGAGGATGCCGTTGCAATCGCATCACATGAGGAATGGATGGAGGGCGTGGCAAGCCTCATCGCGTGGAAGCGGCAGTTATTTGCAGAACCAGAGAAAACGGCGGATGTGAAGAGCCGCTATTCATTTGAGGAATTTTAATAATAAAGGAGCTGACATGGAGCAGTTTAGGAGTAAACATAAGCAGACACAGAGCGAGTGGGAGGCAGAGATGTCGAAGAAAGTTCTGGAGTTTGTGCGAAGTGAACTATATATGGATCTGCGCTTTTTAGATATTGCACTCGGCACGCTTATTTACCGGGCGGATGAGAATATCAGAAGCTTTGCGACTGACGGCACATATCTTTATTTTTCCACGGAGCAGGTGTTAAGGGTGTTTCAGGGCAACCCGAAATATCTCGACCGGGCATACCTGCACAGCGTGCTGCACTGTATCTTTTTTCATCTCTGGATCGGTGGAAAGAGAGACCGGGAAAAATGGAATCTTGCCTGCGATATTGCGGTGGAATACACGATCGACCAGATGGACAAACCGAGTACGAGGCGGATCTTAAGCTGGCAGAGACAAACGGTTTATGAAGAGCTAAAACAGCTAAAGAGCGGGATCTCCGCGGCGGTTATTTATCGTTATCTAAGTGGCAGAAAGCCGGCAGAACTGATCGCACTGCAAAAGGAATTTTACACGGACGACCATCGTTACTGGCCGAAGGAGGAACAGAAAAATGCCGCAAATGAGGACGCCAGAAAACAATGGGATAAAATTGCAAGGCAGACGCGCATGGAAAAGGAATCCAGAGGGGATGAGACAGAGGATGGAGAAGAAATTCTTGCTGTACAGCTGAAGGCAGAGAAGAGCAGACAAAGTTATGCAGATTTTCTGCGTAAATTTTCCGTTCTGCGGGAGGAACTGCATGCGGATCCCGAAGAGTTTGACCTGAATTATTATACTTATGGATTGCGGCTTTACGGAAATATGCCGCTCATTGAGCCGGTGGAGAGCCGGGAGGTCAAAAAAATCCAGGAGTTTGTCATTGTGGTCGATACGAGTTATTCAACCAGCGGAGAACTCATCCACAATTTTTTGAAAGAGACCTATACGATCCTGACCGAACAGAACAGTTTTTTTGCAAAAAGCAGAATACGCATCATTCAGTGTGACGATCAGGTGCGCATGGATGAGGAGGTAAAAAACAGCCGCGAACTCGAACAGCTTTTAAATCGTTTTACCGTTATAGGAGGCGGCGGAACAGATTTCAGACCGGCTTTTGCTTATGTGAACGAATTATTAGAGCAGGGCGTGTTGAAAAATCTTGGCGGGCTGTTATATTTTACGGATGGCAAGGGCATTTATCCGAAGAAACGGCCGGAATATAAGACCGCATTTCTGTTTCTGGATGATTATGATGAGAGTGCCGTTCCACCGTGGGCAATGAGACTCCGGGTGGAACAGGAGGATATTTTGGCAGAGGAGACAAGGAGAAACCATGAACATTAAACAGGCAAAAGAAGAAATCAAACATACCGTGCAGGCATATCTGAGCAAAGATGCATTTGGCGAATATAAAATCCCGGCGGTCAGACAGCGTCCGGTTCTGTTGATCGGACCACCGGGAATCGGAAAGACACAGATCATGGAGCAGATTGCCAGAGAGTGTGAGATCGGGCTTGTGGCGTATACCATCACCCACCACACAAGGCAGAGCGCAGTAGGACTTCCGTTTATTAAGGAGGAGCAGTACGACGGAAAAACATATTCTGTGACGGAGTACACCATGAGCGAGATTATTGCGAGTGTCTACCGCAAAATCGAGGAGGGCGGCAGGAAAGAGGGAATCCTTTTTATTGACGAGATCAACTGCGTTTCTGAGACGCTGGCGCCGACCATGCTGCAATTTTTGCAGTGTAAAACGTTTGGCAACCAGGCAGTCCCGGAGGGATGGATCATTGCTGCAGCCGGAAATCCGCCGGAGTACAACAAGTCGGTAAGAGATTTTGATATGGTAACGTTAGACCGTGTGCGCTGCATGAATATCGAGGCAGATCTTGGCGTGTGGAAGGAATATGCAAGAGAAAAACGTTTAAACAGCGCAATTTTAAGCTATCTGGAACTTCGTCCGAAGAATTTTTACCGCGTGGAGGCGGACGTGGACGGATTACAGTTTGTGACCGCCAGAGGCTGGGAGGATTTAAGCAATCTCATGGATGTCTACGAGGAACTTGGAATTCCTGTGGACGAGGAGATCATTCATGAGTTTCTGCGGCATGAAGATGTGGCGGAGGATGTGTCTGCCTACTTTGATCTGTATAAAAAATATCAGGACGATTATGGCATTGCAGAGATTTTGGAGGGAAAAGTAAAGCCTTCCGTCTATGCGCGTATCGATCAGGCAGCGTTTGATGAGAGGCTTTCGGTGGTCAATCTGCTGCTGGATGGTGTCTCAAATGTCTTTTATCAGATACAGAGAGAGCGTGAGATTACGGATGCATGGTATGATTTTTTGAAGGAATACCGTCAGAAATTAAAAAATTCTTTGCAGGCAAAAGGAATTTTTGAAACAATTCTTGCAGAAAAAACAGCATCGGATGAGCAGAACGAGAAACAGCAGTTTGTCTCAAAAACACAGAGTGAGCTGGCGCGCAGCCTGAACGAAAAATTGAAGGAGTGTGCGAAAAAGATTGCAGCCGAGGAAACAATTAATATAGAAGAAACTGCTTTATTTGCGCTCGCAAAAGAGCCGTTTGACGCACAGTGTGAAAAACTGCAAAGCCTTGAAAATCAAGGGATTGAAACCTTAGAACATGCATTTACATTTATGGAGCAGGCATTTTCGGATGGACAGGAAATGGTAGTTTTTGTGACAGAACTTACGATCACACCGGAGATCGCGGTCTTCTTGAGTGAGCATCGCATAGAGCGTTATGAAACATATAAAAATCAGCTCCTGATCGGCACAAAACGCGCAGAAATTCTGTCTGAGATCGCAAGGGATTAAGACTGTTTCCAGATTTTTTTGGGAAAAATTAATGGAAGTTGCATAAAAATAAGCAGAAAAGCTCACAATAATTGTAATATCTGACTGTTTCTGCTTTAGCGCAAAAAAGTTATAACTGACTCGTTAGTAGATTATTTACACAAATGGAAAAAATATATGGTAAAATTCGAAGAAATTTTCTCAGCACAGTTCCTGAATGAGAAATTTGACTTTTGGGAATAATTGAGTATGATAGGGTTTTGTAATGAAGCGGCAGATAAATTTTTGGTTTATCTGTCGTTTTACTATGTTATGTATCATTCTTGAGGAAAGGAGAAAAATGAGAAAAAAAATATTGGACGCAGCATTACTTTTTGCTTTCGCATTGTGCTTGATTGTTACGTCCAACATTCAGGAAGAGGCAGCATATGTTGCAGAGCTTGAGAATGAGGCAGTACCGCTTCAGGATCAGGAGGCAGAGCCGGAAGAAATGCAATTTTCCGCCGGTGTGGCAGCTGCAATTTCCGCAAATTCATTTACCACAGAATCAGATGAAAAAACAGGTGTTGAAAAGAAAGATGTTGTTTTAGTGACAACTTCAAATGATTCAGAAAGTAATTTAGAAGAAGAGACAGACGGATCAGTTGAAACAAATACAGAAGTAAGTGAGAGTGGTCAGGTGGAGGAAGTTTCTGGAACTTCGCAGGCTCCGGCATACAACAATCGTTGGAACATCAGCCTGACCGATGAAGAGATCGATTTGCTGGCCAAAATCGTGTGGCTGGAAGCAAACGGCGAACCTGTCGAGGGGCAGGAAGCGGTTGTCGAGGTGGTGTTAAACCGCATGGCATCCGATTTGTATCCGGATACATTATATGATGTGCTGAGCCAGAACAATCCGGTTCAGTTTGTTTCCTGGAAAAGACGGGATAAAGCGCATCCGACAGAGACAGAGTACCAGTCTATTTATAATGTATTAAATGGAAATACAGACCTATTAAGAAATGATACAATGAATTTTTCAACTTATCCGCTCACATCGAATCTTGATGTAAAAATCTGCTGTCATTATTTCTGCTACTAATAAAGTACCAGGCCATGACGCAGCCAGCAAAAGGGATAGTACATGGATAATTTCCGTGTGCTGTCCCTTTTCTGGATTCTGAAAATATGTTAAAATATCCGAAAAGGCAAAATGATTCAACAGAGGGCAACACACCCATGAATCATTTTTTCATACAGTAAATTGCGAATTGTAAAACTCAACACAGTGTAAATATATTGTGAAAAATTAATCCGCGCAAAAAAGACACTGGGGAGCCGCCGGTTCTTAGAAAGCAGTGGCTGTATTTCGTTCTGATTTATCAGATAAGAAATGCAGCCGGTGGTTTCTTAGTACCGTTGCGAGCGACACGTAGCGGAAGCGGGTCTCTTTATGCACGGATTAATTTTGAACAATTTAAAGACAGTATAGATGAATTTTACAATTCGCTTCACAACTTAAGGAAAAAAATAATCATGAAACAAATTATAGCAGGAATCCTGGCACATGTGGACGCCGGCAAGACCACATTGTCAGAAGCACTTTTATATAGCAGTGGAAGCATTAAAAAAATAGGGCGCGTCGACAACGGCGATGCATTTTTAGACACGGATGCGATGGAGAAGAAACGTGGTATCACAATTTTTTCAAAGCAGGCAGAATTACAATTTGGTGACACGAAAATGACACTTTTGGACACACCGGGACATGTGGATTTTTCGGCAGAGATGGAGCGGACGCTGATGGTGCTTGATTACGCCGTGCTTGTCATCAGCGCATCTGACGGAGTGCAGGCTCATACACAGACACTCTGGCGGCTTTTAAAACGGTATGAGATCCCGGTATTTCTTTTTATCAATAAAATGGATCAGCCGGGAACCGACAGAGCGGCAATTCTTTTGGAGTTAAAAAAACAGTTGTCGGACGGATGCATTGATTTCACGGAACTTGGCGCAGGAACAGAAGAAGAAGCACAGGAAAACGAGAAAAGCAGTACTATTATGGAAGAAATTGCCATGGAAGATGAGACTGCGATGGAAAGTTTTTTAGAGACCGGAAGGATTGCCGGTGAACAAATCAGGGAAATGATCGTGCAGCGAAAGATATTTCCGTGCTTTTTTGGTTCTGCGCTTCGGAATGCCGGCGTGGATACATTTTTACAGGGGTTTGACCGATATACGCTGGCACCGGAATATCCGGATGGATTTGGCATGAAAGTTTTTAAGATTGCCAGAGATGAGGCAAATAACCGGCTGACGTATCTGAAAGTGACCGGAGGAGCGTTAAAAGTGAAAGCGCTGCTTTCGAATGCAGATCATGTGCGGTTTGGTGAGGAAGTGTGGGAACAGAAAGTGAACCAGATCCGCATTTATTCCGGAACCAAATATGAGCTGATCAATGAAGCGGATGCCGGAATGGTGTGCGCCGTGACCGGATTAGACCACACATATCCGGGACAGGGATTTGGAATAGAAGCGCAGGGAGAAACACCGGTATTAGAGCCGGTACTGCATTTCCGTCTGATTCTCCCGGAGGGCGTGGAGCCGGCAGTCATGCTGCCAAAATTGCGCCAGATCGAGGAGGAAGAGCCGGAATTACATATTGTATGGAACGAAAAGCTTCAGGAGATCCAGATCCAGATTATGGGCGAGGTTCAGACGGAAATTTTAAAAAGTATGATTGCAGAGCGTTTTGGCGTGGATGTGTCATTTGGCCCGGGCAAGATTGTATACAAGGAAACAATCGCAGATACAGTGGAGGGCGTGGGACATTTTGAACCGCTCAGACATTATGCGGAAGTACATCTTTTGTTAGAGCCGCTGGAACCGGGAAGCGGTATTGTGATCGACACAGACTGCAGTGAGGATGTGCTGGATAAAAACTGGCAGCGGTTGATCGTGACACATTTAAAAGAGCGGGAGCATATCGGAGTGTTGACCGGTTCGGTGATTACAGATATGAAAATCACAGTGATCGGTGGAAGGGCACACACGAAACACACGGAGGGCGGCGATTTCAGACAGGCGACTTACCGGGCAGTGCGCCAGGGCTTAAAACAGGCGCAGTCTGTGCTGCTGGAGCCGTATTATGAATTTCACATAGCTGTTCCGCAGAATATGGTAGGACGTGCTATGACGGATATTGAAAAAATGCATGGAAAGTTTGAAGGTCCTTATCAGGAGGGCGATGCACAGGTTCTGCGCGGCATTGCTCCGGTGGCGTGCATGGCAAATTACCAGAAGGAAGTGACTGCCTACACGAAAGGACTTGGAAAAGTAACGTTCCGGTTTGCGGGATATTACCCATGTCACAACACGGAAGAGGTGGTCGCACAGACCGGTTATGATCCGGAGCGGGATCTTTCGCACCCGGCGGATTCTGTTTTCTGTGCGCACGGAGCAGGATTTATCGTTCCATGGAATGAAGTGCCGGATCACATGCATGTGGAGGGCAGGCTGTTAAAAAAGAAAGAACAGCAGGAGGAAGCACCTTCCGGTAAAAAGACAAAAACCTATGATCCGGATCACTGGATCGACATTGAGGAGATTGATGCGATCTTAGCACGTACCTATCATGCAAATAAACATGAGAAGGGAGCGACAAAGCAGTGGCGCACTGCGAAAAAAGTGATCTCGGGAGACAATGCGCCACGCTATGCACCTGTAAAAGCAGTTTCCAAAGAGGAATATCTGCTGGTGGACGGATATAATATCATTTTTGCATGGGAGAGCTTAAAAGAGCTTGCGGCAGTCAATATCGACGGAGCAAGAGGAAAGCTTTTAGACATTTTGTGCAATTATCAGGGCATAAAAAAATGCAATCTGATCGTGGTGTTTGATGCGTACCGCGTAAAAGGACACCAGACGGAAATGCTCGATCACCATAATATTCATGTCGTGTATACAAAAGAAGCAGAGACTGCCGATGCTTATATTGAAAAGTTTGCACATGAAAACGGAAGAAAATACCATGTGACAGTGGCGACTTCGGATGGTCTTGAGCAGATCATCATCACCGGGCAGGGCTGTCATCTGCTCTCTGCAAGAGAGTTTGAGCGTGAGGTAGAGGCAGCAAACCAGACGCTTCGGGAAACAATCGATGGAATGAGGGAAAAATCATCCAATCACATTCTGGGAGATGCACTGAAACAATTAACCGATGAGAAAATACAATTGTAAAATTCATAAAAACGGAATTATGAAAATGAATCAATCACAGGAAAAACAGGACGGAGAGAAATTATGTTACCAGAACAATTTTGTGTGCGTATGAAAGAAATGCTCGGAGAGGAGTACGCAGCATTCTATGCAAGCTATGATCTGCCGAAATATCAGGCACTCAGAATCAATCCACTGAAAACAGAGCGGGATACTTTTTTGCTGCAGGCGCCGTTTTCTTTAAACAGAGTGCCGTGGACAACGAATGGCTATTATTACAGTGGGAATGATCAGCCCGGCAGACATCCGTATCATGAGGCGGGCGTTTACTATATCCAGGAGCCGAGTGCGATGGCTCCGGCGGAGTATCTGATGGCGGAACCGGGAGAGCGCATTTTAGATCTGTGTGCCGCACCTGGAGGCAAGAGCTCACAGATTGCATGTTCCATGCAGGGGGAAGGACTGATCGTCTGCAATGAGATTCATCCGGCGAGAGCAAAGATCCTGTCTGAGAACATCGAGCGCATGGGCGTGTGCAATGCGCTTGTGACAAATGAGACACCACAGAAACTTTCGGATAATTTCCGCGAATATTTTGACCGTATTTTAGTGGATGCACCGTGTTCCGGTGAGGGAATGTTCCGCAAGAACGAGGATGCCTGTGATGAGTGGAGTCCGGAAAATGTAGAGAACTGTGCCGCAAGACAGGCGGAGATCTTAGACTGCGCAGCGGAGATGTTAAAGCCGGGCGGACGGCTTGTGTATTCGACCTGCAC
>OCPV01001559.1_pt1 | contig 12147 bp, 8 predicted proteins | sample 1538511 | NCBI WGS metagenome assembly OCPV01 (sample SAMN04571704, study PRJEB22368) | human gut metagenome | biome: human gut; material: stool | host: Homo sapiens | place: Luxembourg | collected 2012-08-30 | reverse complement strand
ATACGGCAGCCGTTTCGGCTTCGCCTGCTGCCGTCCGGGCGGAAACGCCGGCCGCACAGGCCGCGCCGGTGCAAAGACGGCAATTCAGGGTTTCTCCCCGTTTGAACCGGGTTGAAAAAGTTTCCCGCAGCACCTACGGCCGGCATGAAGAAATGGCGTTTGCCAGTTCCTCCGATGACGGAGAAGCCGTCGGCAATAGCTATGTCGGCAACGTTTATATCGTGCCGATGGCTCAGCGTTGCGAAATCAGTGCCCAGACTTTTATCAACGATGAACAGAAACGCAACGAATGTATTGAAAAAATCATTCGTGAAAACAACGCTGACAACAGTTTCGACTCCAACCTCAGCATGAAAGACTGCCGCCGGATGATTTACAACGCGGTGGTTGCGCTGCTGGCGGAAGCGACAAATTCAAAGTACGAGGCGGCCAATTACAGCGATACGCTGGACGAACAGGACAAGTTGGCGGCGGATTCTACAGACGTCCGCGGCGATTTGACCGTAATTGCCATGAGCAACTATCAGACGCAGTTGCTTTTGAACCGGATCTCCATGAATTTTTCTTCCCAGATCATTCTTGAAACGGTAGAGCAGGTATGCGCTGCCCGCAAGGACGTTTTGGGAGATTCCGATCTGGATGAAAAGAGCGACGCCGGTGGAGAATAACGATGAAAACATTTTTTGCTTGGACATTGCTTTTCTCTCTGTTGGGCATCAACTGCGCCCATGCCGACTTTGAAGCGGTGGAAACCACGCTCGGCAAACTGGAAGACGTGCAGAAAGAGGCGCAGAACGTTCAGGAAGAGCTGAAAAAGGTGCAGGCGGCCATGAATGCGGTCCGCCAGGGGGAATTCGGTCCGTTGGAAGAGGTCAAAAGCAATATTTTGAACGAAAAGAAAGTCGACGTCAAACTGATCGGCCCGATTGCCGAAAAAGTCGGCGATACCAAGGAACTGGAAGGCGCAGTGGAAGAAAACATCATTCCCCAGTATACGGACAAGGATCAGGACAAGGCCTATTTTGTCAACAAGGATACCGACGCCATCCGCCGCGAAAACCTGAGCCGGATGTATGCCTATGCGCTGACGCTGCGCACCAATATGGCCAAGACGCGGAAAGAGGGCGCAAGCGACGATAAGCCGGTCGAAGCCAAGGACAGCCGCGAAATTCTGCAGTCGGCGGCAACCAGGGAAGCCATGGAAAACGCCCGGCGCTTTGCCCACATCTGGGATATGCAGGCGGCGATTTACGAATTGCAGCTGATAGAAATGGCGCAAAGGTTCAGCAACAAGAGCGGCGGTGAATCGGAAGGAGATGAGCAATGAACAGAAATCTTCTCGGCCTTTTGGTCTTAAGCGCTTTTTTACCGATCTTTTCGGCCGAAGCCTTTTTGCTGCCGCCGTTCAAGCTGGATGCCAGCACCATCGGCAACGAAATCGTTTCCTACGGCAATACCAGTTCGCAAACCGCGGGCAAGGGACTGCAGCAGGCGGCCATCGTACAGACGGCCATCACCTACGGCCAGGGCGCCAAGGAGGCTTATGAGTTTGCCACAAAAATGCTGAACGATTTTAAAAACGTGAACCTTAACAACCTCGGCGAAACGCTGGATAAAATGAGCGAGGCGGAAGCCGAGCAGACCAAGGTCAAGGAAGACGCGGCGGTTGAAATTACCGCCAAAGCCCGTGAAGCTAACGCCAAAATTTCCGAACTGGACGCAAACACGAGAGAACTGAACAAAAAAATCGTCGAAGATCCGGAAAACATTAAAAAATATCAGAAGCAAATTGAGAAAAACGAAAAAGAAAAGAAAAAGATTTCGCAAAAACTGATCAAGGAAACCCGGAAGATCAACCGCAAAACGGAAAAGGAAGTCGGCAAACTGAGCGACCAGATCAGCGAGCTGCGGGGCAAGGCGAGCGAACTGGTTTCTTCGATTACGACGATTTCCGACAATTACGATTCGACGGAAGACCTGAACCGGACGGCGGAAACGCTGCTGCCGGGCGCCGATACGGAGGTGGATACCCACGTGATGGCGACGTATGCCGCAATTTACCGGGTCAACTATTATCAAATGCTCGGCAAAGCCGCGGGACGGGCGATGCTGATAAAATCGACGCTGGTCAAAGACAATGAAAAAGCGGCTAAAAGCAAACTGTCGACCGCAGAGTTTGAAAGTCTGGGCGGTGCCGTCGGAACGCTGGTAAAGATGAAAACGGACAATATTCAGGCGCTGCTGAACTTTACCGAAATTCTGCTGCAGAAAATGCAGCTTGACGTGGCCAGGGATCTGGCGCTGGAGAATTTCAACGCCGCGGATCCGGTTCAGGCGGCCGGTGATTTCAACCTTGACAACTATCGTTTTACCCCGCCGACGGCTGCCGAACTGGAAGCGGAAGGCGGTGCAAAGCCGGAAAAACTGGAAAAGCTTGAAAAGGAAATTACGCCAAGCAGCGGAAACATTCTGACGGAAGGCCGCAAAACCATGACCGCGGGTACGGACGAGGCGGGCGAAAACACTGAAACAACGGGGGACGGGAATGATGAGAAAAAACAGTAAATTTTATCTTGGCATTCTGCTGGTATCGGGGATGCTCGGCCTGAGTTCTCCGGCTCGTTCCCAGTTGGTGGGCGGCGTTTCTTTTGACTTCGGCGGCGATGCCGCCGCGGCGATTACGCCTGTTTTTGAGCAGATTCAGACGGCGGCCGACGAAGCGGTCAAATATGCCAAGGAAAAGGTGACCAAACTGAAGGCAAGCATCGGCTCTTATTTCACCAAACGCAAAAATGCGGCCGAAAAAGTGCCGGGGACCAAGCAGTTTGCCGAAGAAACCTCGGTGGACATCTATGATCCGGCCGCCGTTCAGACCGCGATTAACGAGCTGTTTCTGCAATATCCTTCTTCCGACCAGCGGGTAAACCGGTTTTACGAGAAGGAAGCGGCCGAATTTTATTACGATACCATGATCGAAATCCAGACCGCGTCGAAAAAGCTGGAAGCCCAGTTGAACAGCCTGCGTACGGAAATCGACAATTTCTCGAAAGACGCGATCGCCCCTTCCGGCGGCAATGCCGGTTCAATGTCCTCTTCGGATGAAAACGGCAACTATTACAACCTCTATCTGGCGCATAAGAAATTCAACGACGTGCTGAAGGTTACCGAAGAAGTGATGGCGCTTTATTCCCAGTATTACGTTGCCCGCGCGATTTACCGCAAGACGATCCTCCCCGCGCCGTATCAGGAAGAAAGCGCGGAAGGCGAAGGGAAAAAATCCGCGGCCTCGCGCTATTTCAGCAGCAAAATGGCTTTTGCCCAGTTTGTCAGCGGCAGTACGGCATCGGCGGCGGCAGAGGAGGAAGAAGCCGAAGATACGGAAACAAAGTGGAGTTCCTATACCGAAGTCAATTTTGCCGTGCCGGAAGCGCCCGAAGCCAAGTCTTTAATGGCCGGCAGCGAAAAGGAACTGGCCGATCTCGGGGTTATTTCCGATGCGCAGAAATCGTTGAACGAGGCGCTCAAGGCGCATAATACGATCCGCCTGCTGCCCACGTACCGCAATATCTTCCGCCAGTATGAACTGTTTAAACAAATGCATGAAAAGGCGGCGCAGGCGGTTGCCTCCTCGGATCAGTGCGTTGTTCAGTATCTCGGCCGCCGTTACGACCAGCCGGAAAAAGTCTGGTACGGAACGATGGCGGCGCCGGCCGATCCGACGGATTATGACAGCAGAACCGGGCTTTCGGGATGGGCGGTTGCCGCCTATCAGGTTGCCAATGCCGACAAGACCGCGGGACTTGATACGGACTCTTTTGCCACTTTGGATTTGGGCGCGGAAGCAGACAGCGGCGACCTTGCCAGCCTTGAGAGCGTCAGCGAAAAGGCGGCGGCGATGGATTCTGCCAGTGCGTTGGCCAATCCGAGCAAGGAAGAAGAATTTTCCGCCGCAGCCCGCGAGGTGGAACTGGTTACCTGGCAGATCGGCGCCCAGGCGGCGAAAATTCTGGCCGAAGACCAGTATTCCGACAGTCCGGTTTACGGCAAGGCAGCTCATCCTTACCCGTTGTGGCAGGATCAGAAGAGCTTTTACAATCAGTATATCGACGGCAAATATGAAAATATGAAAACCTATATCCGCAATCTGGATCTGACTTCCGTTGCGCTGAAAATTGCCCAGCTTATCAACGACGACCGGCCCGACGGAACCGCCAAAAGCGCGGCTCAGCGCGGTTTGCAGCGGCTGGCCGGATATATATCGGAGAACGGTTCCGCCGGAACCGCCGCGAGCGGACTGGTTAAAGAAAAGATGACGGCGGTCGCCAAAGTCGACAGTGCCCGCGAAGCGGCGCTCAAACCTTATCTTGCTTCCAAGGAAAAACTGTCGGCCGAACTGGATAAGGTTGCGGCAAAGATCAGCGAACTGAACGATCAGATCAGTCTGGCCGATTCGGAAGCCGCTTCCGGTAACGCCAAGGCTGAAAGTTCGTACAGCAACATCAGGCTGATGAACAACCGCGGCACCACCGACGATTCCGTATTGTACGAAATGGCGCGGAGCGATTTTGCCGAAGGCAGCAGGCAAATGACCGAAAATATGGCGACGGCGACACAGTTGCGGGCGACGAGCTGAACAAGAAGATTGATTCGGTAAACGAAAAAATTGCCTCGATCGAAGAGGATTATCTGAACCGCAAATCCGTCGTCGAAGCGGAATACGACGCCAAATTGGAAAGCGCCGCCGCTGGTGCGAAAGCGCCTACGCTGGCCGCGCTGGTCGACAAACTTGATATCGACGGCTTTGGTTTGAGCAGCGTGATTTCCGATGCCGACAGTTTGGTTTCCGATGCCAAAGGTTATGCGGTCAAGCTGATCGACAAGGCGCGTCAGGATATGTACAACCTTGGCGACGGACTGTACGAAACCAAAAATAACGGAGTGGTTGTCAAACGCCATAAGGAGCTGATCTACCTGAAGAACATGCCCCGCGAGCAGTTTATCCGTTCCGCGGTTTCCGTCGTCGGCGACGGCGCGTCCTCGTCGGTTGCCTCAATGTTGTCCGGCGCGCTGACGTCGGCGATCACGGGACAGATCTGCGGCAAGGTTTCCTGTAAGGCGGCGGACAGTGAATATTTTGTCGGTCTGCCGGCCAAACCGCGCGATTTTGCCGCGCCGAAGGCGCCCGAGTTCGAGCACTATCCTTCGCCGCGCGACATCGTTCATTTTGACGCGACGGATTATAAAAATATCCGGAAGACAAATGACGGAATTGTGGCCAAGTCTTCGATTCTTGAATACGGCGGAGAAATCCCCGGTATCTGGCGGCAGATGCTGGCCGACGACGCCTTTGTCGAAAAAGGGCTGAATTTGACTTCTCTCTTGGAACAGGGCGGAGAAAGCAAATATCTGATGCGCGGCACGCTTTATCCCTGCCGGATCGGCAATTATACGATCGACATTGCTTCTTCCAAGGTGGATTTGGCGCAAACCAGCGGACAATATCTCGTCAGTCCCGTGGATTCCCCGAAAAGGCCGGTCTGCGGTGACATCTCCGTCAGGGGAACGCTTTATTACACGGTTACCGATCTGGAGCTGGACGAAAGCGTCCGCGCCGGTACCCAGAAAACGCCGGCCGTCGTTTCGCCTTCCGAACTGGGAACGCTTTTTGCCTACAGCGGCCGCAAGCTGAAGTTTAACGATGCGGCCTACAACGTCTATGAACGCATGCTGGAACTGGAAGACAAGGCAAACGGCGACAACTTCAAATACGAAGTGCGTGACAACGTATATCAGAAGTCGATGTATGCCAACAATCAGATCGGGAATTTCCTGCATTTCGTGGACAAGGAAAACAGCATTCGTAAAAACATGGACGAGCTGCAGCTGAGCATTGACGACGCCAGGGAAACGATCAGGGAAATGCTGTCTGAGATGGGATTCAAGCTTGCCGACGACTTTAATCTTGCCAACGACGAGGAATACGCTTATATTCGCAATAAGCTGATTGAGTACAAGAGCAATCTGGTCGGTCTGGCGGCTTCGGATATTTCAACCGTCAACAACGCCAACCCGGTTGTCAAAGAGCGCTACGACAAGGTGGAAAATACGCGGGCGGCGCTGGTTCAGGACCAAGAGGCGCTGGTCAATCTGACAAATTCGACCGCTGCCGGCAGTTCTCTGAGCGAAGCGATCATCAGCGAAAAGGCCAATCAGGAAGTGATGGAAAAGTCGCAGCAGGAAGCTCTCGACGCCATCCGCAAGGAGATCGACAACTATGAGAAGCCGCTTTGCACCGCGTATTAACGAAAGTAAGAGATGAACAAATTCAGTAAAATTCTTGAAGGCAGCAAAATTCTGGCCATTACCGACAAAAACGGCAGGGAATATCGTTTTGTCGGCGACAGGGAACGGGAAAAGGTCAGCGCCAAGATGACGTATTATCTGTGGCTTTCCCGTTTCTTTATCGTCACTTCCGCCGCTTCGCTGCTTTTGTTTCTGGCCGCGTCTCTTTCTTTGTTCAACCTGGCGCCGCAAGTGACGGTCGAGCCTTTCCTGATCATTGACCAGAGTTCTTCGGACGAGATCGTCCGCTATGAACCGATTGCCCACGACATGGCTTCCAAAAAAATGATGATGGAAACCTTTGTCCGCCAATATGTCATGTATCGCAACACCATCATCAACGACGAGCGCGAAATGATGGTGCGCTGGTATGCCGGCGGCATTCTGAATTATCTTTCCGCGCCGCAGGTATTTGACGAATTTGCCAAATATCGGGAAGGTATCTGGAAAGACATCACCGACAACCAGACCAGCCAGGAAGTGGAAATCATTTCGATCGGCCGCGTGGGCGGCGAAAAAAGCCCGGTCTGGAAGGTGGATTTCAAAACTTACGAAGTTTCCGCCCGCCGCCGCAATACGGAAACCGGCGCGTTGTTTCTCCGGGTTCATTATTGGACCGCTTCGGTCACTTCCTATTTCATTCCCGAACGCGCCTTTATGGGCCGTCGTCTGCTTAATCCTCTCGGTTTTACGGTTACCAGATATTCGCAAAGCGAAGTCGAATTCTTGTAAATTTGTTAACCATTTTGTTCTATAACGTAAGCAGATCAGAGTTTATTTAAAAAATGTTAGACTTTTGCGAAAAAAAAGTTTAATTTCAATATATCTTATCATAAACGAGGATGTTTCGATGTATAAAAATGTAATGTTGGTCCTGATTCTTTTGCTGCTCTCGGCCTGCGGCCTGTTCGGCTCCTATTATGAACCGGAACCGGTCGGCATCGGCCGCGCGTCGGACGAACTGAAGCTTTCGCCCTGCGCCTGCATGCAGGTCGAGCTGCCGAAAATGCTGCCCGACTGGTTTGTTGAAACGATCTGATGGAAAGTTGCCGGCATGGTACAGCAGTTGGGGGTAAACAATCAAAATCAGCGCTTGCTGGCCGGACGCGGCCGGCGGCCGGAATCGCCGGCGTCTTCTCAGGACGCCTTTGTCGCCAACGTCGCCGAAAAACGCTATTTGTGGACGGCGCGTGCGTTTGCCATCATTACCGCGGTCAGTCTTTGCTGCAACATCGTGCTGCTGCTGGCGATCGCGCAGGTAATACCGTTGTACCGGGTAGAACCGTTTTTGCTCACCTTTCAAAACAAGCAGGAGCAGGTTTATAACATTCAGCCGGTCAACCGCGATATGGAGGACGAAAAGGAAATTACCGAAGTGTTCGTCCGCGAATATGTGCTGCTGCGCAGTTCTTTTAACCGCGACATTCCGGAAGTGGAAGCCCGCTGGATGCCGGGCGGCATGATTGAGGAAATGTCCAGCCCCGCGGTTTACAAAGATTTTGTGGAAAATACGGCCAACCGCGCGTTGGAACTGATCCGCACCCGGCAGATGATCCGCGACGTGCGGATTATGACGGTTAACGAACTGGGGTCGGGGATCTGGCAGGTGGAATATGAAACGCGCGACATGTATCCGGATTCCAAAGCGCCGGAGATCAATTACTGGACGGCCAGCCTGAAAGTCGGCTACCGCAGCAAGAGAGTGAAATTCAAGGGAAGATTGAAAAACCCGGTCGGCTTTACGGTGTACCAATACTCGCTGACTTACAACAAAGTAAAATAAGGTGGATAAAGATAATGTTATCAAAGTCTGTAAAAATAAGTGTATTAAGTTTGTTTGCCGTCGCATTTGCCGCGGAAGCTTTCGCCCAGGCCACGATCAACAGCATGGATCAGAACGCGGACCAGTCGCAGGGACAGTACCAGCCGATGGACATGGGCTATGCCGGCTTCAACTCTCTCGGCATGATGCAGAGCGCCTGGCTTGATCCGTTGCAGAACCTCGGCGAAGGGCAGAGCAAACCGGCTTATTCGAAATATTACTGGTCGCCGGATCTGGTTTTGCCGCTGCGCCTGCGCGAGGGCATGATCACTTTGTTGAACTTCCCTGAATGGGAAATGATTGAGGACATTTACATCGGCGACAACGCGACTTTTGACGGACAGATTTCGGGGCCGAACACCTTGCTGCTTTATCCCCGCAAGGGCGCCAACGTCGGCGTTGACACCAACATTATCGTTTTCGGCCGTTCGGGCAACCGTTATGTGTTTTATGTCCGCAGCGAAGGCGTCAATACCGAGCGCCTGACCAACGCGATCGTTGACATCGACGTGATCGACGGCGCCGGCGGGGCGGGGACGCTCGGTTCCGGCGGTTCGTCTTCCGGCCGCGTCAACGCCAGCAAATATTACGGCAACGGCGGCAAGTCGGTAGATTCCACCTTTACCAAAAGATTTCAGAAAAACGACTGGATCAAAAGCATTCCGCTGGATCCGACACAGTTCCGTTTTGACGTTGAAGTTTACGTTCCCAACCCGGATGATGTTGTCATTGCGCCGGAACGCGTATGGCGCGACGACATTTTCACTTATATCGATCTGGGCGAAAAGGCGCTCAACATGACCCAGCGTCCGATCGTCACCCTGATTGTCGAGCGGGTTGAGGTTCCGGTCGGATTCCGCACCAAAGGGCCGAACAACCGCCTGATCATCGTCGAGGCGATCGGCGACATGGTTCTGCGCAACGGCAAGCGTATCGTCTGCCTGAAACTTCGCAGGTCCGATGAGGTCGGATTGGATAATATCAGTTATGCCGACGACATTACCGACAAGGAATGGGACGTTCCGGGCGCCCTGCCGGAAGGCAAACGCGGAAAAGCCGGCTCGGCCAGCTATCCGGACGGTTTCGGCAGCAATTATGTGGAAGGACAGGTTGATGTCAATGCCGGTTCGTCCGAGATGATTGTTCCCGAATACAGCGGCGGCAATAACGGCGAAGGGGTTACCATCCGATACAAGGCCGGCGGCGCCTTCGGTGCCGGCAACGGTCAGGGCGGCGACTTCGATTACTCCAAGATGCGCCGGATCAAAAATACGCAGGAATTTGATGCCGCGGCCAGCAATTTGGCCAGCCAGTATCGTTACGGATCGGGATTTGCCGACGGAGGCTCCAACATTTCGATTGAGCTCGGCACCGATGCCAATGTGGACAACCTGGAAAATTTATGGGACAACCTGTCCTCTAAATATTCCAAAATTTTGAAGAACTATGACCCGTTCTTCTCAGTTGACGCGCCGGCGGACGGACAGGGCAAAGAGCTCTTCCATCTGCGCATCGGACCGGTCAAAACCTTGGACGAAGGTGACAGCGTGTGCAGCAAACTGGGCAGAAACGGCGTCTTTTGCAGCGTAGTCAGGACCCAATGAGCAAAGAAGTTTTAACACACTCTGAAAGCTATATCAAAAAAACCAACCGCATAATTCTTGCGGTTGGTATTACTTCTTTCGTCGTTTTCCTTTTCGGTTTGTATCTTCTGTTTTCAAGCGACGAGCCGATTGATGAATACGAAGAGCCGGTTTTCACCGACAACGATGACGCTTTAAATGTCGTTGACAACACTCCCGTGCAGGAAAGCATAGAGTTCAGCACCGTGGGCGATACGGAGGTTCCGCTGACGACGACCCCGAACCCGGTTCCGCTGGGGCAGGTGGTGCTCGGCACCGATGCCAAAAACGTCCTGACGCTCGGCACCAACGGCAAAACCTCGGTGATGATCGTATCGGTTCAGCTGGCGGAAGCGCCCTTTGACGGCTTTGAGTTCAACGACAACTGCAGCGGCAAGCTTTTGCGCGGCAAGGAAACCTGTGACGTTACCATGAGCTGGACTCCGGTTGTGGCCGGAAACGTTCAAAACAACTTTATCGTTTCCTGGCACGAAAGCAATGTTTCCCAAAACAGCGCCAAGGCGGAAAAAGTACCGGTTTACGGCAATGCCGTCAATAAGGAAGACTGCAATTTCTGCGAAACCGTGCCGGGGGCGTCCGGCAGCGGGACGGCAGCCGCCCCGACGGCAAAGAAAATGCAGCGGGCAATCGTCGGTCCGGGCGGCGCCGTGATCGGTTATGCCGATGAGGACGGCTATATTTATGATGAAAACGGCAATGTCGTCGGCCGGGTAAACGAGAACGGTCTGGCGGTGGACGGGGAAGGCAACATCATCGGCGTTGCCAACAACCGTAAACTGGTTTACGACGACAACAACAACGTAATCGGCTATGTCAATCCCGACGGCACGATGGTTGACGTCGACGGCAACGTTACCGGCCGCATGCTGCCCGACGGAACGGTGGTCGACAATGACGGCAACGTGGTCGGCAAAGCGGTGGACATGGGCTATGTTTATGACGAAAACGGCAACATTATCGGCCGGGTAATGCCCGACGGTACGGTAGTCGACCTGAACGGCAACGTGATCGGCCGCGTCAACGAAAAAGGCGAAGTGGTTGACGCCGACGGCAACGTTATCGGTCATGTTACCAAATCCGGCCAGGTGGCGGTAGACGGCGACGGCAACATCATCGGCGTGGTTATGCCCGACGGCAGCGTGGTCGACGCCAACGGCGAAGTGGTCGGCCGGGTGGACGAAAACGGCAACGTTATCGCAGACAAAAACCTGGATGCCAAGAGTGTCCGCCGCCGGCTGGCTTATGACAAGGACGGCAACGTAATGGGCTATGTCGACGAAAAGGGAAACGTCGTCGACTTTGACGGCAACACCATCGGCCGCAGCCGTCCGGACGGCACTTTGGTCAACCTTCGCGGCGAGGAAATCGGTTCGGCCGGAACGGCCGGCAACCTGTTGGCTTATGACAAAGACGGCAAGGTTATGGGGTATGTTGACGACGACGGAAGCGTCATCGGCGCCGACGGTAAAAAAATCGGCGAACTGCTGCCCGACGGCAGTCTGGTCGACGGACAGGGCAACGTCATCGGCCGGGTTGACAACAGCGGCCGCCGGCTGGCTTACGACAAAGACGGCAACATTATCGGCTATATTGACGAGAACGGAAACGTCGTCGATTTTGCCGGCAACGTCATCGGCAAGGTTCAGCCCGACGGCACCATTGTCGACGAAAACGGCAACGTCATCGGCAAAGCCGGTCCGGCTTATCAGCGTCTGGCTTATGACAAGGACGGCAACATTATCGGTTATATTGACGAAAACGGCAACGTGGTCGATTTTGACGGCAACGTCATCGGCAAAATGCTGGAAGACGGCACCATCGTCGACGAAAACGGTAACGTCATCGGCCGGGCGGGAACGGTTAACCGCAAATTGGCCTACGACAAGGACGGCAACGTCATCGGCTACGTCGACGAAAACGGCAACGTGGTGGACTTCAACGGCAACGTCATCGGCAAAATGCTGCCCGACGGCACCATTGTCGACCTGGACGGCAATCCGATCGGCGAAGTTGCCGGTTTCTCTCAGATCGTGCTCGACAAGTTCGGCAAAATCAGCGGCTATGTCGGCAAAAACGGCGAAGTTTACGACAAAGACGGCAACATTGTCGGTTATGTCGACGAAAACGGCAATGTGGTCAACAGCACGCAGACGATCCTCGGACGTCTGATTCAGGAACAGATGATTCCGGTTACCCCGCAGGGGGAAATTCTCGGCAAGGTCAATTCAAACGGAACGGTTGAAAACGACCGCAAACAAATCGTCGGCCGCATTCTCTCCAACGGACTGGTGAAAAACCCCTCCGGCTCCAAAATCGTCGCCCGGCTGGTTCGCGGCGGGC
>OCPV01001539.1_pt1 | contig 12343 bp, 8 predicted proteins | sample 1538511 | NCBI WGS metagenome assembly OCPV01 (sample SAMN04571704, study PRJEB22368) | human gut metagenome | biome: human gut; material: stool | host: Homo sapiens | place: Luxembourg | collected 2012-08-30 | reverse complement strand
AAATTTAAACAAATTATTAATCAGAATTCTGTTGCATTTGCAAGTTGAATTCAGCTCTGTTTTATATCTCTTATACCGGCACGTCGAATTCCCGTAATGCACTGTTCAACGAGGTTTTCAGGTCGGTAGATGCTTTTCTTTTTCCGATGATCAGCGCACAAGGCACTTCGTATTCGCCGGCAGGAAATTGTTTTTTTCGGGAACCGGGGATCACGACGGACCGGGCCGGCACATAACCCTGGTATTCTATCGGTTCATTTCCCGTGACGTCGATGATCCTGGTCGAGGCGGTGATTACCGATTCGCACCCAGCACGACTTCTTCTTCCAGATGGGCACCTTCCACAATAATACAACGCGAACCGATGAAGCAGTTGTCCTCGATAATGACCGGTGCAGCTTGTACCGGTTCCAATACTCCTCCGATTCCGACTCCTCCGCTGAGATGTACATTTTTCCCGATCTGGGCACACGAACCGACAGTCGCCCAGGTGTCTACCATCGTTCCCGAATCGACATAAGCACCGATATTGACATAGGAAGGCATCATCACCACTCCCGGGGCGACATAGGCTCCATAGCGGGCGGCAGCCGGAGGAACTACCCGTACTCCTAATTCTGCATAATCTTGTTTGAGCCGGATCTTATCGTGATACTCGAATGGTCCCGTGGTCATGGTCGACATGGGTTGGGTTGGAAAATATAAGATAACCGCTTTTTTTACCCATTCGTTCACTTGCCAACCTTCGTCGGTTGGAGTAGCCGTGCGCAATTTCCCTTTGTCCAGTAACCCGATTACCTGATCGATAGCCGACCGGGTCTCTTCTTTCTTCAATAATTCCCGGTTCTCCCAGGCTGCTTCAATGATTTTTCTGATTGCTGTATACATTTCTAACTCGTTTTTTGTCGGACGAAAGTGCCTATGCCCAGGATGTCTCTGGAATTGCAAATTTCGCAATAATTTGTTGTACGACAAAAACTGTTCCCCGGATTGTTAATCGTCTAACCGATTTTTCCCGCGATGTGTAGAATAAAACATAGATCAATAAAAAAATATATATACCTTTGTTCCCTCACCGTATGCGTGTCGTAAAAGTTTAATTATTTAATGTGCTATGCTGAAAAAGATTCCTCATACTTATACGATTATTTTTTCGATTATTCTGCTTTGTGCCGTCTTGTCCTGGATTATTCCGGCGGGAGAGTATAGTCGCCATACCGTCGAGGTCAACGGAACGACCCGGTCGGTGATTGTCGATAATTCTTATCATGCGGTGGAATCGGTTCCACAGACCTGGCAGGTATTTTCCGCTTTGTTGCAAGGATTTGAGAAGCAGGCCGGAATCATAGCCTTTTTACTGATTATCGGCGGGGCTTTTCAGATTATGAACAATAGCCGGGCGATCGATGTCGGGATTTTTTCTTTTTTGCGTTTTACGCAGGGATTGGAACGGCATCGTTTTATGAAGCGGATCGGGGTGAACAATCTGGTGATCGCTATGATTATCTTCTTGTTCAGTATGTTCGGGGCTGTTTTCGGTATGAGCGAAGAAACGCTGGCTTTTGTGATTATCATTGTACCTTTGGCTATTTCGATGGGGTATGATTCGATTACCGGATTGTGTATGGTCTATGTTGCGGCCCACGTGGGATTTGCCGGAGCGATCCTGAATCCGTTTACCATCGGTATCGCTCAGGGACTTTCCGGTTTACCTTTGTTTTCCGGTTTTGAATACCGCTTGTTTTGCTGGTTTTTGCTCACCGTGATTTTAGTTGCCTGTGTGTTGATCTATGCGGCCCGGGTGAAACGCAATCCGACCCTTTCCCCGATGTATCGGGCCGACGAATATTGGCGGAATCGCCGTACCGAAAGTGGCGAAGAGGTTGCTTATACGATCCCGGTGGCTTCTTATATCGTGTATGGATTGATTCTCGTGTCTCTGATTATTTTTGCTGTCGTTTATCCGGTTACTACTTTTAGTTTGGGGAATGCTTCGGTCACTTTTTATGCTGTACCGGTCGGTACGGTTTTGTTCGCTTTGTTCGGATGGTTGGGGCTACGGAAATCTTTCCATTTTTTTATCCTTTCTATCCTGGCTTTTACGGTCATTTTTCTGGTGATCGGAGTGATGGGGCATGGTTGGTATCTGCCCGAAATTTCGGCGATTTTTCTGGCGATGGGAGTGTTGACGGGGTATGCTGCGGGCAAAGATACCGACAGCATCATCAAATTGTTTCTCGAAGGAGCCAAAGATATCTTATCGGCGGCTATTGTGGTCGGACTGGCCGGAGGTATCATCCAGATTTTGCAGGACGGGCGTATTATCGATCCTATATTACATGCCTTGGCTTCTCTGATGAACGAGGCCGGAAGAGTGGCTTCGGTTGGTGCGATGTATGTAATTCAGACGCTGATCAATATCATTATCCCTTCGGGATCGGCCAAAGCTGCTTTGACGATGCCGATTATGGCTCCCTTCTCGGATGTCATCGGTATTTCCCGGCAAGCTACAGTGATGGCTTTCCAGTTCGGTGATGGCTTTACCAATATGATCACGCCCACCTCCGCCGTATTGATCGGTGCTTTGGGAATCGCCCGCATTCCCTATGAGGTGTGGGTAAAATGGTTTGCCAAAATCCTCCTGTTGTTTGTCGTCCTGGGTTTTCTGTTACTGATACCCACAGTAGTCATGCAGTTGCCTGGGTTTTGAAAATCTTAAGCTTTAATGATGTATTTTTGTCTAAATAAATGCTGAAGTAAAAATGGAGAAATTTGCTGCAATAGATTTCGAGACAGCCAATTGGCAGCAGACCAGTGTTTGTTCGGTGGGGATCGTCGTGATGAACCGGGGGGTGATCGAAGACCGGTTTTACAGTCTGATTCATCCTGCACCGAATTTTTATTCCCGGCGTAATACAGCTATTCACGGTTTGAGTCGGGAGGATACCGAGGAAGCTCTGGCTTTTCCTACGGTATGGCGGGAAATTGCTCCGATGATTGAAGGGATACCTTTGGTGGCTCACAATAGCATGTTCGACGAGGGATGCCTGAAAGCTGTCTTTCGGCTTTACGAAATGGATTATCCCGGTTACTCCTTTTACTGTACCTACCGCCTTTCCCGGAAATTATTTAAAGGACTGGAAAATTATCAGTTGCATACCGTGCCCTGGCCGATGCCGAGGCTGCAGCTGTCATTATGCAATCCATTTTGCAGCAATGTCCCGATTTATAGTAGAATTATTCAGTCGTACATTTGTACATTAATTAATAATTCGATAATTTATAACTTTGAAAAGGCATGGACAAAGCCCGATTTTTCTTTGGTTTCTTGAAGCCGTAAGTAACGTTCAGTCCCCATGCCTTTACACTGGCTTTTTCTATCACTGACGAACGGAGTGAGGAGTTCCGCCGGTCAGAGAAGGAAAGCCTTAGCGGACCGTTCCAGACGACCCGGTCTGACGGTATAAAACCCGAAATCGGAATAGAAAGAAAAAATATATCTGCGTTTAAGGTAAACATGTATATAAACACCTTCTTTTATACCAGTGTTTCTAGGAAAGGTGTTTGCCGGTATTATTTCCGGAGGCGTCTATCAGCAAATGTCGGATAAAGTAGTTATGGCGCGGAAACTAGTAGCAGAGAAGGGCTTACAACTATCGGATCAGCTTTCGAACAATGCTTATTTTGAAGAAGTAGCCCGGCAATTCCAGCTATCGGGTCAAGAATTAACTCATTTATTCTGGGAGAAATGCAATCCTTCCGGGATATGGGTGGTTATATTGGCAATGGGTTTTGTTCAAACCTATTTCTCTGGATATACGATAGATTAGCAATCCGGAAAATTCAGGCCCGGTTATGATGTCCGGCCAATAGTTGCGGCAAATACTTTTGTAAAGCCGACATATCCGGATAGATCAAGTCAGCTCCGGCCTCTTGCAATTGTTTTTCAGGAATAGGCCCTGTATTCACGGCGATAGTGAAAACTCCAGCCGCTACACCGGCTTTTACCCCCAAAGGTGCATTTTCTATAATGAAAGCTTCGTCGGGCATAGCATGTGCTTTTTTCAGGCCTTTCAGGTAAGGTTCCGGATGGGGTTTACCATGCTCGACATCGAAAGCAGTCACCAAAGTCGAAGCATCGACAAAACCGGCATATTCTTCGGTCAACCGTTTTAACAACGATTGTTGACCGGAACCGGTAACGACAACGGGCAATAAACCGTGCTCCCGGACGATCTTCAAAACCTCTTTGGCCCCTGGCATAGGCCTGGCCTCAGGCAACTCATTAAAATATTTACTTTTTAAGGTATATAGTTCTTCAATCTCCTGTTTAGTCGCTTGCCGATGATAGGTCCGCTCAAAAATCAAATTAATTGTCCATTCGGCTGTAGCTCCCTCATATTGATAAAATTCATCTCTTTCACAAGGGATCTTCCGGGAAGACAAAGCTCTATACCAAGCTAACGTATGATTCTTCATCGAATCGAATAATACGCCGTCCATATCGAAGAGTACAGCTTTCAACAGATGCCCTTTTTTTATCTCGACCATAATAAAACACAGTTCGATAGCAAAACGAAAAACAAACGAATTTGTTCGTTTAGCTTAGTATAAATAAAATCGTATTCCCCATTCTCACCGACCCAATAATAAATTCAATCGACGGCAGGAACTTTATCTTCAGTTATAATCATCAATTAGAGAACAAATATACGAAAACTCGCTCACATACAGATGGCTTTGGAGAAAATAATGCAAAGTGTTTGAAATCGAAAGAAGTACATAGTTTTGTACCAGATCCTTCTATTAGTGGCTTTTGATCATTTTGAGGGAGGAGACAGGAGAACAAATTTGCTATGTCTGCTGATGCAAACTTAGTCACATGCGATGATACGAAAAAGGCGGATACACATCTATGTACCCGCCATGTTAAAAATCAATATATTGTTCCTGTTTACGGCAACACAATGTTGAAGTTAGGATCTGCCGGTTCGCAGGCACTACGGATCATATCTATAGCTTTGGTGTCTCCGGTAGTTTTCACCTTGTTCGTCTTACGCAAAGTTTGTAAATCCGTTCTGCCGAAGAACAGTTTGACGAAATCCATTTTCGCAATCTCCATGGTCAGGTCAGCTTTTTTATCCTGACTGCCAAGGCGGTGATTCAACACCCCATTTTTGAGCATCAGCATCACCTTCTCCTTCGTATCTGTGAAGTTAATGTTGATAACAGCTTCCTTTCCGCCAGCTTTCTCCCCGTTCAACTGGATGGCGCAGTAGTCGAGCAAAGTGCCCATATCCATCTGGGACAATACACCGTCATTGATGAGTTTTGATGTGTAAGGCACATTCTTCTTGAATAAATCTTGAGCCCCAGTCAAGTAGAAGTTACGCCACGGACCGCTTTCCGCCTGATAGCCTAATTGGGAATATGTGTCGGACAACAACTGGCGTGCTTCTTTGTTTTCGGGTTCGGCAAAAACGAGATTATCCAGTAGCGTAGCCACCCAACGGTATTCACCTTTGGCATACGAGGCCTTGGCCACTTCGAGTACCTTATCTGCACCACCTATAGCTTCTACATACTTGGCGCCCAATTCCGAAGGGGGCAACGGGTTAAGGTGCGCCGGATTACCATCGAACCAGCCGAAGTAAAGGTCATACTGTGCCTTGACGTTGTGGCTCAGCGTACCGTAGTAGCCACGGCAGTTGAACTGCGATGCCAGCGAAGCGGGGAGTTTCATCTCTTCGGCAATTTCATCAGGTGTCAGACCACGGTTAGCCAAATGCAGGGTCTGGTCGTGCAGATAGCGATACATATCACGTTGAGCTTCCCAGTAGTCCACGATGCGTTCATTGCCCCAGGTGGGCCAGTGATGGGTGGAGAATGACACTTCCACCCGGTCACCGTAACGTTCGATAGCCGTATCCACCGCCTTACTCCACAACAGTCCGTTACGCACTTTCGCACCACGCAGCGTTTGCAGATTATGCATGTTGTGCGTCATATCTTCTGCCGTACAGAAGGCTTTCAGTTGCGGAAGCCAAATCATGATTTCTACGGGAGCTTCCGTGTCAAGTACATAGACAAACTCCATCTCCACGCCGTCAATGGTGTGTTTCTCTCCGGTGTTTGCTATTTCAATGGTAGGGCGGGCGATACCTTTGCTACCCGTTGACATACGCTGTCCCAGACCACAACCCAATGTACCTTTTTCACCCGGTTGCAATTGCAAACCATACATATAAGTGGCACGGCGGGTCATAGCCACTCCGGCCAGCACGTTTTCGTTTTGTGCCGAGGCCATGAAGCCTTTGGGAGCGATGATGTCGAAATCCTTTTTAGATGAAGCCTCCTTCATCGCAGTGATACCTCCGTAATGGTCGCCATGAGGGTGGGTGAAAATTACGCCTTGTACAGGTAGGTCTGCCACATGCTTTTTTATGAGGTCATAGCCCGCCTTGGCAGCGGCATCTGTAGTCGTCACGTCAATGATAATCCAGCCATTATCAGAACGGATGAAAGTCATGTTGGCTATGTCGAATCCTCTCACCTGATAAAGTTTGCCGGGTATCACTTCAAATAGTCCGTTTATGCGGTTGAGTTGCGACTGTCTCCACAGACTCGGGTTGGCTGTCTGAGGAGTATTGCTCTTCAGAAAATCCCATTCTTCCACAGAATAAGAAACTTTGCCTTCTTTGTCCAGTACAGCGTTTCCATCGATGCTTGCGATAAAGCCCCGGTTGGCATCTTCATAATCCTGACGGTCGTTGAAATTCAGTTCCGTCTTTACAGCTTCGTTGGCACGGATAGTGTGTTCCGTAGCCGATTTCTGCGCCAAAAGAACTGACGGAATGACCGTCAGTGAGAGCGCCACAGTCAATAACTTTTTGTTCATTGTCATCTGATTTGGTTTCGGTACAAAGTAACGGAGATTTTTCACGCTTGTAAATGTGCTTTTCTGCATTTTATTTGTATATTCGTACGATTATTAAGGGTTGAATAGTTTATTAACCCTATTTACATGTCTATTTGTATGATTCAGTCTATATTTACATTCGATAAATTGCTTCAACGCTTGCAGTTGGGTAAAGAGGTGACTCCTTTCGTGATTTGGCGCGAAAATGACCTTTTCGGCACACACGATAATCCGGTAAAGATAGATATACCCTGTCTTTTTTTGTGTCTGGATGGAGAAATGCAATTGGATATCAACTTACAGTCCTATCGCTTCAACCGTGAACACTTGTTGTGTTTCATCACACCCTGTGCCTGTCGTATTGTAAGTCGTAGCCCCGGCTTCCGATGTGTGGGGCTGTTGCTTTCCAAATCTTTTTGGAGGCAGCTTGTTTTAGCAGAACGTACCTTGGGAAAGATTGCGATACGTGATGCTTTCATTGCCGTCAATGATGATGAGCACGGGCGGTTGACTCGCTTCTACGAGCTCCTATGTCTTTGCGCCGATGCTCCTGGTTTGAGAGATTCCGCAGATACTCTTTATCCGCTCATCCTGGGTATGTTCTGTCAAGTACGTAATATCTGTCGGCGGCTGGAAGACACTGCCACTCCCGCGTCGCACAGTGAGAAGATCTTTTATGATTTCCTCGATTTGCTACACACCCATTACCGTAAGCAACGGCGCGTATCATTTTATGCCGGCGAACTTTCACTGACACCCCGCCATCTTACTACTGTAATCCGACTGGTGAGCGGACGCAGTGCCGCACGGTGGATAGAGGAATACATTGTGCTCGAAGCACAGATTCTGTTGCGTAATTCACCAATGGCCATTAAGGAAATAGCCTACGAATTAGGGTTTAATGAACAATCACTTTTCTCCAAATATTTCAGTCGTGTTTCGGGTAGTTCCCCCGAAAGCTACCGTCGTTCTTCTACAGCATAGAGCATCCGGTTAGACCGGACGGTTTTAGTTTACTTTCTGGATTTTCAATAAAACCATTATCCAAAGCCAGTTGGATAATGGTTTTCTATCTGCAGTGATTTCCCCGGGTTGGCGGCTCCTTTCGTCGGTCGGTGGAGATACGAAGCGAATCAGCTGTATTATGAGATGGAGGTGACTGCCGGAATTTATAACCTGTGTTTTTATTCCGTGAAAGATACGCTTGGAAATGAGTTGTGGTGTGGAGTTACACGTTTCCGGATGAAAAAAGAAGGCGATAAGCTGATTTGCGAAGAGTTGGATACCCGGCAAAATGAATTGGGGATCGGGGAATGGCAATCGGTAGATCAAAATGAATTGCGGATAAAGATATGGGATAACGGTAATCCGGAAGAAGCCGGAACCGTACGTATTTATCGGCGCCTGAATGAGGAAGGATAAAAGTGACGGGGGTACAAACGTTCTAAATACGGAAAAAAGGCACTAAATAATTTTTTTAATCCTTTGAAAGGGTTAAATTTGTTCGTTTTTTCAAACAAACAGTTACAGTTAAATATATAAATTATGGCAGAAAAAGAAAATTGTAAGCTTTTCAGTGAGTTTGCGCCGAACACAATGCAAGAGTGGATCGACAAAGTCACTGTCGACCTGAAAGGGGCCGATTTCAATAAAAAGCTTGTATGGAGAACCAATGAGGGTTTTAATGTTCAGCCGATGTACCGGTTGGAGAATATGCAGGATCTGAAAAATCTGGATTGTCTACCCGGCGAATTCCCGTTTGTGAGAGGTAACAAAAAAGATAACAACGATTGGTATGTACGTCAGGATATCGTTGTGGAAGATCTGGCTGAAGCAAATAAAAAAGCATTGGATGTATTGAATCGCGGTGTCAACTCACTGGGTTTTGTACTGAATGGATGCCAGGAATTTACCAAAGCAGATATGGAAGTCCTCCTGAAAGACATCTGCTTGGAATGTGTGGAAATCAACTTTGTCGCCGGATGTAAAAAAGGAAGTATCCTGGATGCATTTAAGGCTGTTGTGGAAGAAAGAGGTATTGCACCTGAAAAAATACAGGGGGGAATCAATGTCGATCCGTTGACCGCTCTCACCCGGAAAGGAAAGAACTGTTGCGACAAACCTTTCGAAAACGTAAAAGTAAATCTTGAAAAAATGGCTGCCTACAAAAACTTCAAGACCATTGAAGTAGGTGGATATGTTTTCAATAACTCAGGATCTTCTATCGTTCAGGAGTTGGGATTCTCACTGGCTGCCGGTGTTGAATATCTGGACAAACTGACGGATGCAGGAATGAAGATCGATGAAGTGGCTCCGAAAATCCGTTTCCACTTCGCTACCGGTTCCAAGTATTTCATGGAGATCGCTAAATTGCGGGCTGCCCGTTACTTGTGGGCTCACATCGTGAAAGCCTACAATCCGTCTTGCGATTGCAAATGTAAGATGAATATCCATGCAGAAACTTCTGAATGGAATAAAACCGTATACGATCCGAACGTAAATATGCTGCGTACTCAGACCGAAACGATGTCGGCCGTATTGGGCGGTGTCGATTCGTTCACCGTTCATCCGTTCGACGATACCTTCGAATGTCATCCCTCCGACGTGGCGGAACGTGTTGCCCGCAACCAGCAGTTGTTGCTGAAAGAAGAGTCGCACTTTGCCAAGATCGTCGATGTTGCCGGCGGTTCATATTATATCGAGGAACTGACCCAGAATATTGCTGAAGCTGCCTGGAAATTATTCCTGGAAACTCAGGAGCAGGGAGGGTATATCGAAGCATTGAAGAAAGGGTTTGTTCAGGCTGCTGTGAAAGCTACCGCCCAGGCTCGTGACCTGGCTATCGCTCAGCGTAAAGAAAACTTTGTGGGTGTTAACCAGTTCCCTAACTTCAACGAAAAGATCGATCGTCAGCTGTGTGCCTGCATCTTCGAACCCGAAGACGAAACTGCCGAAGGCGCTGAAATCGAAACCCTGAAACCTTACCGCGGACCGGCTGCATTCGAGGCGATGCGCCTGCAAACCGATGCTTTCTCGGCTAAAAACGGTCGTCCGGTTGTCTATATGTTTCCGATGGGTAATCTGGCTATGCGTAAAGCACGGGCTCAGTTTGCATGTAACTTCTTCGCTTGTGCCGGATTTGAAGTAAAAGATAACAATGGCTTCAAGACGGTCGATGAAGGGGTTCAGGCGTGTCTGGACAATAAAGCCGCTATCGTTGTGCTGTGTAGCTCCGACGATGAATATGCCGGATTTGCACCCGAAGCTTTCGAAAAACTGAAAGATAAAGCTATCGTTGTAGTTGCGGGTAATCCAGAAAGCCGTCCCGAACTGGAAGCAAAAGGATTGCTGAACTATATCCACGTGAAGAACAATGTACTGGAAGAACTGAAAGGCTACCAGGTAAAATTAGGTATTAAATAAAGTAACGGGTAACTCTGTAACTTTTTAACTATTGAAACATGAAACCGAATTTTAAAGATATAAATATTAAAGCGTCTGAAAAGGCTTCCATGAGCGCCGCTGAATGGGAAAAAGCCAACCACATCGCTAAAAACTGGACGACCCCTGAGTTGATTCCGGTGAAACCGGTATATACTGCCGATGATTTGAAAGGTATGGAACATCTGGATTATGTTGCCGGTATTCCGCCTTATCTCCGTGGACCGTATTCTGCCATGTACCCTTTGCGTCCCTGGACGATCCGTCAGTATGCCGGATTCTCTACCGCTGAAGAGTCGAATGCTTTCTATCGTCGTAACCTGGCTGCCGGACAGAAAGGTTTGTCTGTGGCATTCGACCTGGCTACTCACCGTGGATACGACTCCGACCACCCGCGTGTAATCGGGGATGTCGGTAAAGCCGGTGTGGCTGTCGACTCTATCCTGGACATGAAGATCCTGTTCGATCAGATCCCTTTGGATAAGATGTCCGTATCTATGACCATGAACGGGGCCGTGCTTCCGGTGCTGGCTTTCTATATTGTCGCCGGATTGGAACAAGGGGCTACCCTGGAGCAGCTGTCCGGAACCATTCAGAACGATATCCTGAAAGAATTTATGGTGCGTAATACCTATATTTACCCGCCGAAATTCTCGATGAAGATCATCGCCGATATCTTCGAATATACGTCCAAGAATATGCCGAAGTTCAACTCTATCTCTATCTCCGGTTATCACATGCAGGAAGCAGGTGCTACCGCCGATATCGAGTTGGCATATACCCTGGCCGACGGTTTGGAATATCTGCGTGCCGGAGTAAACGCCGGAATGGATATCGATGCTTTCGCTCCGCGTCTGTCCTTCTTCTGGGCTATCGGAACCAACCATTTTATGGAAATTGCTAAAATGCGTGCCGGTCGTCTGTTGTGGGCTAAGATTGTTAAACAATTCAATCCGAAAAATCCGAAATCCCTGGCTCTGCGTACACACTCCCAGACTTCCGGTTGGTCACTGACCGAACAGGATCCGTTCAATAACGTAGGACGTACCTGTATCGAGGCTATGGGAGCTGCTCTGGGACATACACAGTCATTGCATACCAATGCATTGGATGAGGCTATTGCATTGCCGACCGACTTTTCCGCCCGTATTGCCCGTAATACTCAGATTTATATCCAGGAAGAATCTACCATTTGTAAGGCAGTCGACCCATGGGCCGGTTCTTACTATGTAGAAAACCTGACCAACGAATTGGTACATAAGGCTTGGGAACATATTCAGGAAATTGAGAAACTGGGAGGTATGGCTGCGGCTATAGAATCCGGTTTGCCAAAACTGCGTATTGAAGAAGCTGCTGCCCGTACACAGGCCCGTATCGATAGTGGCGAACAGACAATTGTAGGAGTGAATAAATACCGTTTAGACAAAGAGGATCCGATCGATATTCTTGAAATTGATAATACTGCAGTTCGTGAAGCTCAGATCGCCCGTCTGAAAAAACTGAAAGCCGAACGTAATCAGGCTGAAGTAGACGCTGCTCTGGACGCTATCACCAAATGTGTCGAAACCGGCGAAGGTAATTTGCTGGAATTGGCTGTAGATGCTGCTAAGAAACGCGCTTCTCTGGGAGAAATCTCCTATGCATGTGAAAAAGTTGTCGGACGTTATAAAGCTGTTATCAGAACCGTGAGTGGAGTATATTCAAGTGTTGCCGGCGAAGATGCCGACTTCGAGAAAGCAAAGGCAATGACCGATGAGTTTGCCGAACTGACCGGACGTCGTCCACGTATCATGATCGCTAAAATGGGCCAGGACGGTCACGACCGGGGAGCCAAAGTGGTTGCCACCGGTTATGCCGATATGGGCTTCGATGTCGATATGGGACCTTTGTTCCAGACACCGGAAGAAACGGCTAAACAAGCTGTTGAAAACGATGTGCATGTCGTTGGTGTTTCTTCTCTGGCTGCCGGACACAAAACGCTGG
>OCPV01001532.1_pt1 | contig 12392 bp, 9 predicted proteins | sample 1538511 | NCBI WGS metagenome assembly OCPV01 (sample SAMN04571704, study PRJEB22368) | human gut metagenome | biome: human gut; material: stool | host: Homo sapiens | place: Luxembourg | collected 2012-08-30 | reverse complement strand
TCAATTATGAGGAATTCCCCGTTTTTTTGTAAGAGAATAACCCCTAATCGACGGGGCACTTGGATTTGTCGTTTGGCTATCTGAAAGGTACAAACGTATGAGTACAAAGCTTGCAAAGAATTTGATATTCAGGACTACCTTATCCAGTCGGAAAGCAGTCCCCAAGCATTTTTCAAAGCCTGTGTTGAAGAAGATCCGGGAGACGGCTCACTCGTTAGAATAGCACTTATCGAACTAGCCAAGACTAGGGGAGTAGTTCAGCTCAAGGCCTCTCAAGACAGTGTTTGTGGAAGCGTTCCGTCCCGAAGGATCTCCAAAATTCAAGACGATGTATAGAATCAGTAAGGCTTTGAAGGTGTCGGCTCTCTCCGATCGCACCTGACCGGATCTCTGTTATCCGCTAACAGAGGTTTGGCTCATTGTTACTCTGTGTCCGCCGGCGCTCTCTTGAAGAGTTTCGTCAGACCGGAAAGCCAAAATCTCACAAAAAAGCCGACGCATAACGCTGAAATAATTGTCCCTTCCCGCAAGCCGCGTATTCCGTGGAAGACGAAGTAACTCAGAAGCAAAGCCAGCAAAACTAAGATCACGTCATTGGCGATTTTGACGGAAGAAAAAGGCTTGTGCAGAACCGTACTGACGGCAAGCACGAGTCCCTCTCCGGGCAAAGCCGCCGCGCCGGAAAACACCTCTAAGGCAACGCCGAGCCCCAGAACCATGTTTCCAAGCATAGAGACGGCCAAGCACTTCCAGTAGACATCAGAAGACAGAAACTCTGTGAACTTCATGGACGTGTCGATGAAGTAAGAGAAGGCGAGCGTGATCGGAATTTGTGCGAGAAGAAGTACCTTGTTAATGGAGCGTCTGAGGAGCACCCACTGGGCAGCGACAAAAAGCAGATTGATCAGAAAGGTTGTTTCACCGAAAGTAAGGCTGCTGGCGTAAGACGACACTAAAGGCAAGGAGCTGATCGGCGTTGTTCCGAGGTTTCCTCGAGTCACGAGCGCAATACCTAAACTCATGACGAACAATGCAGCGACGAACATGAGCCAGGGACCTAACTTTCGAAGCATAGAGACTTGATTTAAAGAATTTATCGGATTGAGAATTAGGAGATTGAAGAAAGAAAAGTCGAAGGATTGAGCTTCGACTTTTCATAGTGGAGGGTGTGCAAGAGGGCGACTTACGTTCCGGTTTTAACCTCTGCCTTGGCAGCAACCGGGACATCGTTTTCGACTTTGCAGATAACATCCGGCATCGAAACAATGCGCAGATCACGCTGCTGGAACGGAATGTTGATCTTGCGTTTATTGAATTCACGGAACATGGCGCGGCCGATATTTGATCTCAGAGTTGCCGTTCCTTTCTCCGGATCCGGAACCCAGAAGTAAGACGTCAGTTCAATGCCGTCGGCGCCGAAATTCGTCAAAATGGTGTAGGGCGCCGGATTGATCAGTACTCGCGGCTGCTTGCGGACGATGTCGGTCATCAGTTCAATGACTTCATCAATGTTGGAGCTGTAGTCCACGCTCATCATGACAGTGGCGCGTCCGGGTCCGAGCAAATAAGAAGTATTGCGGACGCTGCTGGTCACGAAATTCTCGTTCGGGATAATCGTGACGCTGCCGTCGTAGGCTTTGACAGCTGTATAGCGTGTCTTGATGTCCGTCACAATGCCTTCAACGCCGGAGACGTTTACCAAATCGCCGATTTTGATGCTCTTGTCCAGAAGAATGATGAATCCGCTGACGTAGTTGGACGCGATTTTCTGTAAGCCGAAACCTAAGCCGACACCGATGGCACCGCCGAAGACGCCGAGTACGGTGATGTCAATACCGACAGAAGCCAAGCCGATCAAAATCGCGATCGTTACTAACACGACCTTGACCACCCGGATGATCACAACGCGGACGTTGGACTCCATGGTCGGAAGGCTGTTGATCCATTTTTCAAAGAACTGACCGATCCACTTCGCAATGAAAAGTGCTAAGGCAATCGAGAAACCGGACAGGAAAACCGACCAAACCGTCGCGTTGGTGCTCCCAAGCGGAATTTTGGTGGTCTGCATGAATTCCACGAGCTTAGGCAGGACGCCGACGATCTGAAGGGCAACGCCGCCCCAAATCGAAAATGTCAGGAAGTTATCCAGGCTGCTGTTGTACTTGCGCGAAAGCGAGTGCAATATAAACACCATCGTGCGGATAACAACGTAGGCGCCGAGAATCAGCCAAGCGATAGATTCAAGAGGCAGCGCTTTCTTCGGAAGCAGACCGAAAAGACGAACTGTGAAGGTGCTGATGGCAATAAAGCACATACCTAACAGAGGGAAGCTCAGCCGCAGAATCAGCGTCTCAATGCCGCGTCGAACCTTTGCCCAGAATGCGCTTTCGCGGTGCTCGGGTTGGACCCCGGCATCATCTTCCTCGGCCTTGATTTCTTCGCTTTCTATTTTTTCATTGGCGGCCAGGTGCTTAATAATCCGCATGCGGATGTACTTGCCGCACAGCCACGCTAAAAGCAAAGAGCCCAGGATAGAGGCAAGCTGCCAATAGACAATCGGCTGATTAAGCCCCTTTTCAAACATCAGCAGGAGTTGATCCAGGATGTTGCTGTCGCCGCTCAAAAGCTCTTCTGTCGTAACCGCTGTTTGTGCGACTTTGGCGATTTCGGCGGATGCGGCTGCCGAGGTAGTCATAGGCTGTCTCCGTGAGGTTAACGACTTCTGGCGTCGTCGACTGGATCAAATGTCAATGTAATAGAAGACGGAATATCTCCTACCGGGGGTTTGGGGAAGGGATTGCACATCAGGATCGCTTTTTCCACCGCCGTATCGAAAGCCTTCAGACCGCTGCTGCTGATCATCTTGGGCGGCACGGCCTTTTGGCCGTTCTTCAGCAGACGAACATCAAATTTGGCTACGTACATTCCGCGTTTAGCACCTGCCGGCGTATTAAACGTAATATGCGGGCGGATGCAGGCAACGATACGGTTGTTGTACTGAGCCTGCTGGAAGTTCGTCATGGCGCCGGATCCAGAGCCCATGGCAGATCCGCTTTGGCCGGTTAAGCGGCTGAGCATTTCTTTTCTGCGGGCGGCATTGGCCTGTTCTTCGGCTCTCTGACGATTGAGTTCTTCCTGAGCCTTACGCTTTTCAGCCAAGGCTTTTTCTCGCTGAGCTTTCTCTTCGGCGATCTTGCGTTCGCGTTCCTGAGCTTGTTTCTTGAGCTCTTCCTGCTTGGCTTTACGTTCAGCTTCTGCTTTTTCTTCAGCCTTGCGTTTTTCTTCCGCTAAGCGTTTCTGCTCTTCTTGCTTCTTTAGCTCTTCCTGACGCTTCTGTTCCTGAATGCGTCGTTCTTCTTCCTGACGACGAAGTTCAGCCTGGCGAGCTTCTTCGGCTTTACGCTGCTCTTCAGCTCGTTTGGCTTCCTGAAGCTGACGTTCGCGCTCAAGAATGCGTTGTTTTTCTTCTTCCTGCTTCTTCTTTTCCCGATCGAGCCTTTCTTGAACGATGTCCGGATCTTCAAGCAGGTTGGCCTGACGATCTAAATCCGTCTGAGCGATAGGAGGCGGGGGCGGAGGCAGCTGCTGCTGAGGTTCTTCCGGGGCAGGAGGTTCGGGAGCGGGTTCCGGTTCCGGCTGAGGTTCAGGCTCGGGCTCCGGTTCGGGCTGAGGCTCGGGTTCCGGCTCAGGCTGCGGTTCCGGTTGTGTTTCTGCCGGGGCTTCGGCCGCCGGCATGTCGCCGTTCCATAATTCGGCGTAGACGGGTCCCGTCGGCTCCGATCTCCATTGCATGGAAACGAAGAGCAGCACAAAAAGAAGCCCGTGGGCGATTAAAGCAAGCACAAATGCCGTGCCCCAATAACCCTGAGCGCCTGAGAGCCGATTCGCTTGATTCGGAGATAAATCGTCCATTACTTGGCACCGCTTCCTTCAAGTTGCAATGACAGACCGATACGTGTGATGTTGGCTTTTTGAAGATTGCGCATCACATCGATGACTTTCTCATATGCGACGGTTTTATCCGCAGCAATGACAACCGGAACCTGGGCTCCGTCGGTCTGCATCGATTCGACCGTAGAGACTAACTGAGGAAAATCAACCGGAGTTAATTTCTTTGCGGTATCGCGAATCTGGAGTTTGCCGTCTGGAGAAATAATGACTTCGACGACTTTGTCCGGAGTGCGGGCCGCTTTATTGACTTTCGGCAGATCGACGATCGAAGGATTGACGTAAGGGGCGGCGACCATCAGGATCACCACGAGAACCAGCATCACGTCAATATACGGGACGACGTTCATCTCTGCTAAAAGACGTCTTTTGCCGTTGCGTGCCATGTTGCGTCCTTAGGCCTGACGACCCAAAATGTTCTGGAATTCCTGCATGAAGCTTTCGTACTGGCTCGAGAGACGATCCAGGCTGTAGCCGATAACGGCAGGGATGGCAGCAAACAGACCGATCGCGGTGGCGACCAGAGCTTCGGCAATACCCGGGGCGACGACAGCCAGGGAAGCGCTTTCCAGATTGCCTAAGCCGGTGAAAGCGTCCATGATGCCCCAGACGGTGCCGAACAGACCGATGTACGGAGAAACGGAGCCGATGGTGGCCAAAACGCTCAAGCCGGACTCGAGAATGTCGAGTTCTCTTTGATAGCGGGCGCGCATGGCGCGAGATACCCCGTCAATGACACCGAAAGTGCCGGCGCGGGCTTCGAGATTGCTGGCGCGGCTTCTTAAGAATTCGGTCATGCCGGAGTAGAAGATGCCTTCCTGAGGGCCGATGGAAGAGCGGCGTTCTGTGGCGCTCTCGTAGAGTTTATTTAAATCTGCACCGCCCCAGAAACGTTTGTCGAAGTTGCGGGCTTCTCTTCTTGCACGGCTCATTTGGAACCATTTCTGAAAAATAATGGTCCAACTCACTAAAGAGAAAATTAAAAGAATAGCCAAAACAATCTGAACAACGGCGCTCGCATGAGCGACCAGAGTGATGATTGATAAATCGGCAGATGCTTCCATCACAGTCCCTTGTACTAACGAATGATTAATGGTTTAAAAGTTTTTTGAGTTCTTCTGAAATAGGCTCGGGCATGGCGACCGGGCGGAAGGTGTGTGCGTCGAGCGTTCCGCAGCGAACGTCTCCGACGGTCAGCACTTCGTCTCCTCTCAGAATTTCCTGGTGAAATTCAAAAGAAGTACGGCCGCACGCGGTAACTGTTGATCGAACCACTAATTCATCATCGAGCCGAGCCGGTTTTCTGTACTTGGCCTTGGCTTCGGCGACGACGAAGACAACGCCGAGCTCAGAGTACAGTCGCTCCTGACTCCAGCCCAGAGCGCGCAGCCATTCGGTACGGGCGCGTTCCATGAACTTGAAGTAGTTTGCGTAATAAACCACCCGGGCACAGTCGGTGTCTTCGTAGTAGACCCGAACAGGCCAGTCGAAATAGTGTTTTTCCATCAACAAATTCTCATCCGAGCGCGCTTAAGCCCGCTCAAAAAGGCTCCTTGAAGCCCAGCCTTACATAAGTGCGCATTTTAACAAACGGGTACCTGAGAATCAGGCTTGAGAGGTCATTCTTTGTGCCCGTTTTTCGGATCGATCAAATCTTTTGCGAATCTTAAAAAGTTAGGAATACCCCTAGGCGGGAAACTGTCCCTAACTATTTTATTTCTTTGGGATTTTTTGCGATCTGATAAGATATCACGTCCCAAAATAGGCGAAAGGAAGAGCAGTGAAAATTAAAGTAGGATACGGCGCAGCTTACGGCAGGCTCCTTAGGCTGTCGGCGGCCGTCTTTGCTGTGATCGCACTGACCTCCTGCAAAGAAATTCCAAACTCCGTTCACACGGAAAAGGAACTTGCCTCTAATACCCTCTACACGCCGTTCTCAGGCCGCAGTCCGAAGCATTTGGATCCGACGAGCTCTTACTCTTCCGATGAGACACCTTACACCTATAGTATTTATGAACCGCTTTACCAGTATCACTTCTTAGAGCGGCCGTACCGTTTGATTCCTCGTTCCGCAGCAGAAGTCGTCAAGCCCGTTTATCTGGATAAAGACGGAAAGGACTTACCGGAGACCGCTTCGGCAGAAGAAATCGCTCTGAGCGTTTACGAGATTCCGATCAAAAAAGGAATCCTCTTTGCGCCCCATCCGGCTTTTGCCAAGAACGAGAAAGGCGAATACATCAACCATGCCTTAGCGCCTGAAGTCATCGACGAGCTGCACAATCCGATGGATTTGCCGCAGAAGGGTACGCGAGAGCTCACCGCCGAGGATTTTGTTTACTCGATCAAGCGAATGGCCAATCCCCGCATCATTGCTCCGGTCTACGGAACGATGGTGAACTATCTTCCGGGATTAAAAGACTTTGCCGTTCAGGTGCGCGCGGAAGACAAGCGCCTTCGCGCCGATCTTAAGCCCTCTGACCGAGACTTACCTTTCTTAGATTTGCGGAAGTTTGAGCTCAAGGGCGTTTCGGCGCCGGACAAGTACACGCTGCGGCTCGAAGTCAAAGGAAAGTACCCGCAGTTTCCTAACTGGCTGGCTATGACCTTCTTTGCACCGGTTCCGTGGGAGGCTGAAGCCTTCTATGCCCAGAAAGGCATGGCCAAGAACAACTTGTCTTTGAATTATTGGCCTGTGGGAACCGGTCCTTACATGCTGGTGGAATCGATTGAAAACCGCAAGCATGTCATGGAGCGCAATCCGAATTTCCGCAAAACGGAGCTTTATCCCTGCACTGGGGAGCCGGGCGACGAAGCGAAAGGTTTTTTAAAGGACTGCGGCAAACCGCTGCCCTTTATCGATCGGATTGAAATCACTGCCGAAAAGGAAAGCGTGCCGCTTCGCACGAAGTTCCTTCAGGGCTACTACGACTCTCCGCAGATTGAACGTCTCGACAACGGTCAGGGCTTCTTGATCGGCATGGCCGACAGCGCGGAAAAGGAAAAAGAGTACAAAGAAAAGAAGCTGCAGTTTCCGCAGACCGTAGAAGCGCAAAACACGTACTTCGGCTTTAACTGGATGGATCCGGTCGTCGGCGAAGGCAAGACGCCTGAAGAGCGCGAGCGCAACAAGAAGCTTCGTCAGGCGATTTCTATTGCCATGGATTGGGAAGAATATATCCAGATCTTTGAGAAGGGCTTGGCATCCCCCGCGCATGGTCCTCTTCCGCCGGGACTCTTCGGCTATCGAGAGGACGGCGCTGCGGCATTTAACCCAGTCGTTTACGAAAAGTCTGAAGACGGTCTTGTTCGCCGCAAATCTATTGAAGAAGCTAAGAAGCTCTTAGCCGAAGCGGGCTACCCCGGAGGGCGGGACGCGAAGACCGGGGAACCCTTGGTCTTGAATCTCGACTTCCAAGCGGCGGCGTCTCCATCAACGAAAGCCGTACTGGACTGGTATCAGAAGCAGTTTGCGAAAATCGGCATTCAGCTCGATATTCGCGGCACCGACTACAACCGCTTCCAAGATAAAGTGATCTCCGGCAATCACCAGCTCTTCTTATGGGGCTGGCTCGCGGATTACCCGGATGCAGAAAATTTCCTGTTCCTGCTTTACGGTCCTAACGCCAAGTCCAAGACCGGAGGCTCCGGAGAAAACGCTTCGAATTATCAAAATCCGAAATACGACGAGCTCTTCAGCCGCATGCGTTATATGGACGAAGGCCCAGCTAAGGCCGAGGCCATTAATGAACTGATTAAGATCGTTCAGGAAGATGCGCCCTGGACATTCGGATACTTTCCGACAAGTTCGGCGGCTTTCCATCAGTGGGTGCATAACGGCAAGCCCACACAGGTCGTGCGCAACCATATTCAGTATCTGAGACTTGATCCCGAGACGCGTGTAAAGGCCATTAAAGAATGGAACAAACCGATTTACTGGCCGCTGCTGGTTTTTGTTCTGCTGTCGGCGTTGGTGATTATTCCGGCCGTGGCTCTTCATAGAAAGCGGGAACGAATGACCGCACGCACTACAGAGGAGGACGTCAAATGATTCGTTATCTCTTAAGACGCATCGGCTACGGCTTCCTGATTCTGATCGGCGTCAATCTGCTCACCTTTATGCTGTTCTTTACGGTCAACACGCCGGATGATATGGCGCGCCTCAATATCGGCGGCAAGCGTGTGACGGCCGAAGCGATCCAGAACTGGAAAGAAGAACACGGTTACGACAAACCGCTGCTCTGGAATGAGAAGGCCAAAGGCTCAGACAAGCTTACGGATACGATTTTTTGGCAGCACAGTGCGCGGCTGATGGTCGGAGACCTCGGTGCATCGGACGCGGGACGTGACATTGCTTATGAAATCAAAAACCGAATGTGGCCTTCGGTTGCTTTGGCGTTTCCGACCTTTTTGCTCGGCGTCTTCGTGATTGTCGTGTTTTCTTTAGGTTTAGTGTTCTTCCGGCACACGAAGCTTGAGATCGGAGGCGTGGTCTTTGCCATTGTCATGATGTCGGTCTCTTCGCTTTTCTACATTATTTTCGGCCAGTGGCTTTTCTCAAAAGTTCTGCGGCTTGTTCCGATCTCAGGTTTTGAGACGGGAACGGCCATGATTTCGTTCCTGATTCTTCCGATTGCGATCGGCGTTTTCTCTCGCATCGGAGGCGATGCGCTGCTGTACCGCTCGATGTTCCTGGAAGAAATCAACAAGGATTACGTTCGTACCGCTCGCGCGAAGGGCTTAAGCGAAACGGCCGTCCTGTTTAAACACGTTCTGCGCAACGCCAGCCTGCCGATTCTGACTTCAACGGTTGCCGTGCTTCCGATGCTGTTTTTAGGCTCCTTAGTGATGGAAAGCTTCTTCGGCATTCCGGGCTTAGGCAGCTTCACGATTGACGCGATTAATGCTCAGGACTTCGCCATTGTCCGTACCATGGTTTTTGTAGGAACCGTGCTGTATGTTATCGGTCTGATTTTGACGGACGTAGCTTACACGATTGCCGACCCGAGGATCCGTTTGAAATGATGCCTAAATTTGTTTTGCTTCCAACGGATATCGTGATTGTCGTCCTTCTTGCGGCACTAACGTTTTATCTGATTCATGTTGCCCGCTCCGAAGAGCTCAAAGCACGATGGCGCTATGTTGTGAGTTCCGGCGCCTCGCTGTGCTCGCTTTCGCTGCTGTGTTTCTTCCTTCTGCTCTCCGTCGTAGATTCTGTGCACTTTCGTCCGGTCATTGATGTTCAGGCCGGGCGCCCGATCTATGACGTCAAGGCTTATTCCCTGTTGGATAAAGCGCTAGGCAAAGCCTCTTCTGCCGAAGAGAAGTCTTATTCGATGCCGCTTGCGACTCAGACATTTGAAAAAATTTCCCGCTTTGAAGACGGCAAACCCGTGCGCGATTACGAACCGCTGAAAGCCGGAGGAGCGCACCTCAAAAATAACGCCGATTGGGCAGAAGACGTCATCGTTAAATCGGCCTGCGGGCTAGGTGCAGGACTCGTGCTTAGCGCTTTGCTGTGGTTCTTAACGGTCGGACTGATTGCTCGATATAAAGATCGCTCATTCAAGGGAGAGGTGCGTACGCTATTTAAGCGCCGCGATGAAGTTCCTTATGAAGCAGTCCTTACGACCTGCTCTGTTTTAATCGTCCTCGGGTGCCTGATCGGCGCGCTTTGGCCGTATTACCACGTGATGGGGACAGATCAAACAGGCAACGATGTCCTGTATCAAGCCTTTAAGTCGGTGCGTACAGCGCTTGTGATCGGAACTCTGGCGACGTTGACGACGCTTCCGTTTGCCGTGGTTCTGGGAATTTGTGCCGGATTCTTCAAGGGCTGGGTAGACGACTTAATTCAGTACCTTTACACGACGTTGTCTTCAATTCCGAGCGTTCTTTTGATTGCGGCTTCCGTGCTGATGATTCAGGTGTTCATTGATTCTCATCCCGGCATGTATGCGACCGGCATTGAGAGAGCCGACCTTCGTCTGTTCATGCTTTCAATCATCATCGGTCTGACGGGCTGGGCCACGCTCGCACGTCTCCTTCGCGCCGAGACCTTAAAGATTTCTCAGCTGGACTATATCCAAGCGGCTCATGCCTTCGGATTAGGGCCGTTTAAGATCATGAAGCGTCATGTGCTGCCCAACGTGATCCACATCATTTTGATTGTGGCGGTATTGGATTTCTCCGGCATTGTTCTATATGAAGCGGTGCTTTCTTACGTCGGTGTCGGCGTTGATCCGACGACACACAGTTTCGGTTCCATGATTAATGCCGGACGTCTTGAACTTTCCCGCACACCGGTTGTCTGGTGGAACCTTTGCGCGGCTTTCACTTTCATGCTCACACTTGTGTTGTCTGCCAACTTGTTTGCGTCTGCCGTTCGGGAAGCATTTGACCCGAGACTGGTCCTCAAAATCGGGAGGAAAAAGTAATGCTCCGTATTTCTAATATGGTGACTGAAATCCTCACTTCCGAGGATACGGTTCGCGTTGTAGACGGTTTGAGCCTGACGCTTAATCGAGGCGAAATCTGCGCTTTAGTCGGAGAGTCCGGGTGCGGCAAATCTATGACGGCTTTTTCTCTGCTGAGATTGCTTCCGAGCTCCGGACGAGTCTCGAGCGGTGTTGTTACCGTTGACGGAACAGAAATCATGGGTTTGCCGGAAGCTGCGATGCGCAATATTCGCTCTTCCAAGATCAGTTTGATTTTCCAGGAACCGGCGACGTCGTTAAACCCGGTGATGACTGTCGGGGATCAAATTGTCGAGACAATTCTTCTTCATACACCGCTGCGCGGCGAAGAAGCGCGAGCAAAAGCACTCGACTGGCTGAAAAAAGTCGGAATCCCTGAGCCCGAACGCAGAATGAAATCATTCCCGTTTGAACTCTCCGGCGGTCAAAAGCAGCGCGTTATGATCGCTATTGCACTAGCGGCCGAGCCGAACTATTTGATTGCAGACGAACCGACGACGGCGCTGGACGTTTCCGTTCAAGCTCAGATTCTTGATCTTTTAAAGCATCTCAAGGAAACCGAAAACATCGGCATTCTGCTGATTACACATGATTTGGCTGTTGTGGCTCAGGTCGCAGACAGGGTAGGGCTGATGTATGCCGGTGAGCTGGTGGAAGAAGCTTCAGCACGTGAGTTCTTCTCCAAGCCATTGCATCCTTATGCGCGCAATCTTTTGAAGGCGCTTCCTGAAGGAAAGCAAAAGAGCCAGATGCTCGAGGCAATACCGGGCATGGTTCCTCGCTTGAATCGAGAGTTCCATGGATGCCGATTTGCCGAGCGCTGTAAAAAAGCTCGTCCCGAATGTTCTCAGCATAAAGTTGTCCTGCAGGAGATTGGAGACCGAAAAGTTCGCTGCCTGTTTCCTAAAAATGATCCGGTCGAACTTCCGCGAAGTGACGTTGTTGTTGAGCAAGAGCAGAAAGATGTGCCTCGCATTCTTGAAGTCAAGAATTACAGCGTTTGGTTTCCGATTCGCGGCGGTTTTCTGCGTCCGACGGAATACGCCAAAGCCGTCAACAATGTCTCATTCGATGTGCGCAGAGGGCTGACAACGGCATTGATCGGAGAAAGCGGCAGCGGCAAAACCACGGTGGCCCGAGGCATCCTCCAACTTCTCCGACTGCAGGCAAAAATCACCGGTTCTGCGCTCTTGAACGGAAAAGACTTAGGCAGCTTGAACGGTCCCGATCTTCGACAAGCCCGCGTCGATATGCAGGTTATTTTCCAAGATCCATTCTCCAGTTTGAATCCGAGAATGCGTGTTAAGGAAATTCTGCTTGAAGGGTTGGAGAGCCTGCACCCTGATATTCCTGCGAGTGAAGCGCTCGGAAGAATTGAAGATGTCATCGGTCTTTGCGGGCTTCGTTCCGATTCATTGAATCGGTATCCGCATGAGTTCTCGGGCGGACAAAGACAGCGCTTGGCGATAGCTCGTGCGTTGGTGGTCGAACCCAAACTTCTGATTTGTGATGAACCGACATCGGCTTTGGATGTTTCCGTGCAGGCCCAAATCCTGAATCTTTTGAACGAAATCCAAAGAAGCCGAGATATCTCGTACTTGTTCATCACTCATAACTTCGGCGTCGTTCGTTACCTTGCCGATGAAGTCATTGTGATGAAGTCCGGAGAAGTGGTAGAAGCAGGATCGGCGGCAGAAATCCTTAATCGTCCGAAAGATCCTTACACCTGTCGCTTGCTGGAAGCAGTTCCGAATTTCGACTCTCTGAAGTAAGAACAAGAAGTTCCCACAAAGCCGAAAGACGCGTCTGGATACGGAAAGACGTTCTAGGCTCTGTTAGCGAAATTCAGCGAAGGACGAAATAAAAATTCAGAGGGGAGTTTTATTTTCCAGGGCTCGATATAAAGATGATCCATCTTCTCTTGATAAGCGTTCTTGCTGTCAAAGAAAGCCTCAATTTTTGAGAATTGAG
>OCPV01001531.1_pt1 | contig 12409 bp, 7 predicted proteins | sample 1538511 | NCBI WGS metagenome assembly OCPV01 (sample SAMN04571704, study PRJEB22368) | human gut metagenome | biome: human gut; material: stool | host: Homo sapiens | place: Luxembourg | collected 2012-08-30 | reverse complement strand
TCAAGGATATGGAGGCGCTGATCCGCAAGGCCAAGGACGCCCTCTACACCTTCACAAGCACGGAGGAGCCTCGCACGACAACGGTGACAGACACGACCATTGACCAAAATACCGGCAACGTCACTGTGACGGAAACGGAAGTCACAGAGATATGGAAGATCTATACTATCGTCTACAACGGAGAAGCCTATTTTGAGGATAAGATATTCGCCCTGTCAGATGAACAAAAGGAACTGGCGGAAAACTACGCGCAGAACTTGAGCGTGTTCCTGGGCGATGGCATGATGCAGGGTCTGCTTCCTGCCGAGTCTGCCGACCTCGTATCTCTGGGCGATATTCGTTTCTCAGATGGCGCGACACAGGTGGTCTACTATAATCAGTTGGACAAGCGGTATGCAAGCAAGCCCTACGGTACTGACGACATCGGCACCTACGGCTGCGGGCCTACCTGCATGGCGATGGTGGTATCTTCTCTGACCAATGAGACGGTCGATCCCGTTGAGATGGCACATTGGGCCTATGAAAACGGCTACTGGTGCAGCAAAAGCGGCTCCTACCACTCGCTGATCCCCGGTGCCGCCAAGGCGTGGGGCCTGCTGGTACAGGGCTGTGGAAAAACAGAGGGGCAGCGCATTGTGGACGCCCTTTCTCAAGGCAAGCTGGTGGTGGCTATCATGCTGAAAGGCCATTTCACCAGTTCTGGCCACTTCATCGTGCTGCGCGGCGTGGAGAACGGAAAGATACTGGTAGCCGATCCCGCCAGCTATACCCGAAGCCAACAGACATGGGATTTGTCCATCATCCTGAATGAAGCCAGTGGCCGTGCCGGCGCCGGTGGGCCGTTCTGGATCATTGGATAAGAAGGAGAACTAAATGTGAGTAAACCAAATGATTATGATACCTATATTATCCCGCCCAATTTTATCGAGGGCGGGACTTTTTTCGGCGGGCTGCTGAAGCTTCGCAACACAGCTGAGGCGCTGGTTATCGTGCTGGCTATCGGCATACCTGTGTTCTCGGTGTCCACACTGACGCTGACAGCCAAGATCATCATTCTATGCCTGACCGCGCTGCCGCTGGGCATTATCGCGCTGGTGGGCATCAACGGTGAAAGTCTTTCGTCGTTCATCTTCCTTGTCCTGAAATACCTCCATAACCGCCGCGTTATTACACGCAACGAAGAGGAACAGGGCAAGCGGAAGAAACGGAAAAAGCGCAAGGCCAAGGGCGGCGACACCGCGCCCAAGTACATCAATCCCGTGGCGGAGTACCTGCCCGTGGAGAAGATTGAAAACGGCATCATCTACACACGGGACCACCGCTACCTGAAGATCGTTGAGGTCGTGCCTATCAACTTCCTGCTGCGCAGCGCCAGAGAGCAGCGGAACATCATCTATTCATTCATCTCGTTCCTGAAGATCAGCACGGTCAAAATGCAGATCAAGGTCATTGCCAAGCGTGCCGACCTGAACCGGCATAGGGAGATCGTGCAGCAGGAGATGGCGCAGGAGACCGATGAAAACTGCCGCCTGCTACAGCAGGACTATCTGACGCTCATTGACCGGATTGGCGCACGGGAAGCCACTACACGCCGCTTCTTCATGGTATTTGAATATGAGGCGTGGGCAGGCCGGAAACGCGGCAACGAGGAAGAGGAGGCCATCGCCTCCCTGCAAACGGCGGCCCGCACTGCGGTCAATTACCTGAAGCAATGCGGCAACGAGGTACTGATCCCAGAAAATGATGATGAATTCACAGTCGATACGCTTTATCACCTGCTGTGCCGCAACGGCACCATGTCGCTGCCGGATCGGGTTCGCCAGATCATCGCGCAGTACAAGGAAAAGGGGCTGGAGTCCGAGATCGACGCCATTCCCTGCACGGAGTTTTTTGCCCCTGACAGCATTGACTTCACCAACGGGCGGCATATCTGCATTGATGGGCTTTATTACTCCTATCTGCTGGTGCCATCTACCGGCTACAAAGCACAAGTGCCGGCCGGCTGGCTGTCCCTTATCGTCAACGCCGGGGATGGCATCGATCTGGATATGTTCATCAGCCGCCAGCCGAAAGCCCGCATGGTGCAGCGGCTGGGCCAGCAGCTCCGTATCAACCGCAGTAAGATCAAGGACGCCAGTGATACCAACACGGACTTTGATGATCTGGACGGTGCCATCCGGAGCGGATACTTTCTGAAGGAAGGACTGGGAAACAACGAGGACTTCTATTACCTGAACCTGCTGATCACGGTAACAGCTCCCACAGTGGATGAACTGGAATGGAAGGTCAGTGAGATGAAAAAGCTGCTCATGTCCCGCGATATGGACGTGTGCAGCTGCGCCTTTCATGAGGAGCAAGCGTTTCTCTCCTCGCTGCCGCTGGTCAGCATGGAAAAGCACCTCTATGAACGCTCCAAGCGCAATGCGCTGACCACTGGTGTGGCAAGCTGCTATCCCTTCACGTCCTATGAGCTGAGTGATGAAAACGGTATCCTGTTCGGCCTGAACAAATACAACAACTCCCCGGTCATTATCGACATCTTCGATTCCAAGGTCTATAAGAACGCCAACATTGCCGTATGCGGCACCAGCGGCGCAGGCAAGACCTTCCTGATCCTGCTGATGGCGCTCCGTATGCGACGCAAAGGCATACAAGTTTTTATGCTGGCACCCCTGAAAGGCCACGAGTTCCACCGCGCCTGCGTCAACACAGGCGGCGAGTTCATCAGTATCTCCCCCGCCTCCAAAAGCTGCATCAATGTGCTGGAGATCCGCAAGGTAGATAAGTCCGTGGAAGAAATGCTGGATGGCCCCGGTATCGAACGCTCTGAGCTGGCAGCCAAAATCCAGAGACTCCATATCTTCTTCGCCCTTTTGATACCCGATATGTCCTATGAGGAAAAGCAGCTTTTGGATGATGCCCTGATCCGCACCTACGCCCGGAAAGGCATTACCCACGACAACGTCTCTCTCAATGATCCGGATAACCCCAATGTTTACCGCGAGATGCCTGTGCTGGGCGACCTCTACGATGTTCTGAAGGAGGAAAGCGACACCAAGCGCCTTTCCAACATCATCAACCGCTTCGTACACGGGTCGGCCAGCACCTTCAACCAGCAGACCAATGTAAATCTGGACAACAAGTTCACGGTGCTGGACATCTCGGAACTCAGCGGTGACCTGCTGCCTATCGGTATGTTCGTGGCGCTGGATTTCGTGTGGGATAAGGCCAAGGCCAACCGCACAGAGGAAAAGGCCATCTTTATCGACGAATGCTGGCAGCTCATTGGCGGCGGCTCCGGCACCTTCGGCGTCGGCAACCGTCTGGCGGCTGAAATGGTGCTGGAGATCTTCAAGACCATCCGTGCCTATTCCGGCAGCGGCATTTGCGCGACGCAGGATCTGAATGACTTCTTCTCTCTGGACAACGGCAAGTACGGCAAGGGCATCATCAACAACTGCCGCACGAAAGTCATATTGAATCTGGAGGATGAAGAAGCCCAGCGCGTTCAGCAGGTATTGCACCTCTCCGAAGCGGAGGTCATGGAGATCACCCACTTTGAGCGGGGCAACGGCCTGATCAGCAGCAATAACAACAATATCACGGTGGAGTTTAAGGCCAGTTCGCTGGAACGCGACCTTATCACCACAGACCGCCGTGAGCTGCTCGACCTTCTGCGCCGCATGAAGCGTCCGGAAACCTAATACGGCGTTTATACGGAGATAACACGCATTATAAAATCAATACGCATTTAATACGGAGTTAATACGCATTACGGAGGTGATGCCGCCTATGAGAAACAGAGAACAGATCTATGGACAGGAGGCCGCGGGACTGCTGCGGAACATAACCGTCTATCACTGCATACGCCATGACCAGCTCCTGCGCCTGTATCCGGGCAAGGAGGACGTCATTGAAAACCTACTGCGCTATCTGGTCAGGCAGCAGCGGATATTCTATAACACTGACCGGGATTGCTATGGAGACGTCCCTAACTGCCGCGAGGACAGAGAACTGACAGCGGCGCTGTGGGTGCTGCTGGACTTCATCGAGAAGGTGGAGTATCACAGCCCTGACAATATGCCGGCAAAGCTGGTATTCTTCGCCGATGGCGAGGTATATGAGGTCGTCTATGTAAGCCCGGGTAAGGAAGCGTTGTTGCAGCACGCACTGGTCGCGGAAGATGATTCCGGGCGACGGCTCGTTATCATTGAGGAAGAAGACCAAATGCAGCACCTGCACATCCCTCATATCGCCGCCTACTGCATGGTGGATGAGCAGGGCTGCGTACAGTACTTCAGGAAGGAGGAACCTTGTGGACAGAGCCACCCTCTCGCAGCGGATAGAGAGCATTTTGAATGAGATCACCCGCCTGTCCAACACGCTCTACGCTATGGACAACACGAATATCCAGCGGCATTCAGATAACTATGAAATGCTGTCCACAGAGGCCGCGCTGCGGGGTGAGGTCATTGCCTGCCGGCTGCGGCACCTGATCTATGAGACGACCACCATCCGAAAAGCCGAGTATTTGACATCGGCTGGTGTCATGCAGGGCATCTCTGTTATAGAGAAAGATGGCATACTGGAAATCACGCTCCCCTGCCTGCTGCCTAAGAAGAGCAAGAAGCATAGCTGCGAGTATCTGACAGACCCCATCTACTACACGCTTAGTAAGTATGCGCAGACACACACGCTGCCCAAGTTCCGGCACTGTGTTGTCTGCTTTTCTCATATCTACAGCCGCGAGCTGTCTCCGAACCGGGTGCGTGACTATGACAATCTGGAGCTCAAGCAGCTTTTGGATGTGATTGCCACTTTCGTTATGGAGGATGATACGGGTCTGCTGTGCGATGCCTATAACACGACGGAGATCGGCGACAGTGACTGTACCCGCGTGTCGGTGATGGATAAGGAGCGTTTTCAGGGCTGGCTTTCGGACCGCGAGAATCGGCTCAGATCTATATCCGATTTATAGTGTTTCGACCGTGTCAAAAACAGTACACATGACGATGGTACGGCAAAGCCTGTATTTCCGGGCATTTTCACATGACCGGTGCGGGCGAAAATACCGTGGTCATGGCAGTCTGGGTACTGCACACCAGAAGGAGGTGGTCAGTATGAGTACCCTACCACAGAAAGCTCCCGGTAGCCTATCACAAGCCTATCAGCTATTGGCGCTGGTCGCCCTGTCCGGTGAGCTGCCGGCCAGCCAACTGAGCAGGCTCGCCGGTGGCACCAGCTACAAAGAGAACGTGGTCAAGTCGCTGAAGCGTCAGCGGCTTTTGCTGTCCTACTACAAGAACGGACTGCGTGGATACCGGCTCACCGCCGCGGCGAAAAAGCTGCTGCTGGAGCACAACCAGGAGAGGTTTTCTTTCTACCTGTCCGGATCCTGCGCCACCAACCACATCAGGAGTGAACCGGAGCAGCGGCTTCGACTCCACCGTGTCTCACAGACATTGATCACCATGCGTAACGCCAACGTTAGTATCTTCCGCGATGAAAAACCCGGCGTATTCCGCCCCGGCGAAACAGCGATTGGTAGCATCTGCACACCTGCCTTCTACACCTCCCGTGAGATCAAAGAGACGGGGACGACCTTTGTTAAAATCCGTGGTGCCCGGTCCGTGGGCGTTTTATTGACACCGCAGCATATCCACGTGGTTTACAACATGGGCAACGCGCTGATGAAATGGAGCTATAAAGCTGAGATGCGGACAAAAGCGCTCATGCAGACGGTGCTGTGCCGTGAACGTATGCCGCACCAGTATCATCTGGATACCGTGCAAGGTCTCCTGCTGGGTGACAGTATGGAGCTGGCCTATGAGCTGCTGACCAACCAGGGCGGCAAGAACTATTTCATTCTGGATGGCAGCTATGAACGGTTCTGCTTCCTGACCAACGACCATCATGGAGAGGTGCTGCTGCGCCTTATCTGCGATGAAGAACTGGACAATGATCTGCGTGAGCTGCTGCTCCTTGACCTTGAGCCACAGCAGCCGGGTGAAACGGTGGAGAACGACGCCATGACACCGGAGGGCGCACCGGTTCTGTTCGCCTATGATTGTGACCTGCCGCGGATCAGGCGGTTCGATACGGCACTGCGGCTTCAAGACCGCTATGGCATCCTGATCTGCTTCGACCATCAGGCCGAAGTGCTGCGCCGCTACTGCGGCGACAGGGCCGTTGTGCAGGCCATTGATTTTGATGCGTTTGAAAGGAGGTTTTTGCCGTAGAGAAAAAGAAACTGCGAAGTCTGCTGTTCTCGCTCCCGCTATTTCTGGCGGGCCTGTTGTTTGGCGGCGGCTATCTGGCGCAATTCGTCCGGAACTATCAGCAGTGGAAGGATGCGGGCGGAACGCCCGGCGACGGAAGTTCCCCGGCCACGCCGGTGCTGTCTTTCTCCGCTTGCTGCGAAGCGCTGTTCAGTAAGAGCGGGATCATCGGCGTGGGACTTTGCCTGTTGCTGCTGGGCCTGCTGATTGTCATGGTGATGCGTATGGGCTATTCCGATGTTGGGGAGTATGACGCGGAGCGCAACCTGACCTACTCCAACAAAGGCACCTACGGAACGGCTGGTTTCATGGAGAAAGCGGAGATGAAGGGCGTCCTTGATCTGGTGTCCGATATCCGCAAGCACAGCGGCGTCATACTGGGCAAGCTGGACAATCAGGTGGTGTGTATTCCCGAAAACTCCCGGCTTAACGGCAATATCGCCGTGTTCGGCGCCAGCGGCTCCATGAAAACGCGAGCCTACTGCATCAATCGCATTTTGCAAAGCGCGTCCGAGGCCCACAACGGCCACAAGGAGTCCTTGATCATCACCGACCCGAAATCGGAGCTTTACGAAAAGACCAGCGAATATCTGCGCAGCAAGGGCTACGTGGTAAAGGTGTTCAACCTGATCCAGCCGGAGAACTCTGATTCATGGAACTGCCTGGCGGAGATTGAGGGTGATGAGCTGATGGCGCAAATCTTCTGCGACATTATCATCAGGAATACCGGCAGCGAAAAGGGCGACCATTTCTGGAACGCTGCCGAGATGAACCTGCTGAAAGCGTTGGTACTATATGTGGCGCTGGGCTATCCATCGGAGAGCCGGAATATCGGAGAGGTCTACAAGCTGTTGGTGCTGAACGCGGAGAAAGAACTGGACAACCTTTTTTCCATGCTGCCTGCCAGCCATCCTGCCAGAGCGCCCTATGCGCTGTTCAGCCAATCCTCAGATACGGTGCGCAGCGGCGTTATCATCGGGCTGGGCAGCCGCTTGCAGGTGTTTCAGAATCGGCCCATCTGCCAGATCACCAGCCATGATGAAATTGACATGGAGCTGCCGGGCAAGCAGCCCTGTGCCTATTTCTGCATCACATCCGATCAGGACAGCACCTTTGATTTCCTTACGTCCCTGTTTCTGTCCTTCGCGTTTATCAAGCTGATCCGTTACGCGGATAAAAACTGTGCTGACCGCAGGCTGCCAGTCCCCGTTCATGTGCTGGGCGAAGAGCTGACAGCCTGCGGCGTTATTCCAGACTTGAGCCGGAAGATCAGTGTGATCCGCTCGCGGGGCGTCAGCATGAGCTGCGTGTTTCAGAATCTGGCGGGCTTGCAGAACCGGTATCCCTACAACCAATGGCAGGAGATATTGGGCTGCTGCGACTATCAGCTTGCACTGGGCTGCACCGATGAGCTGACTGCCAAATTCCTCAGTGACCGCACCGGGGAGGTCAGCGTCCATGTCTCCAGCAAGGCCAAGCAGTTGGGTACATGGCGTATCAGCAACTACACGCCGGAGTTCCGCGAAACCAGCGGCGTGGGCAAGCGCAAACTACTGACTATGGATGAGGTGCTGCGCCTGCCGGTAAACCGCGCGCTGGTCATCGCACGCGGCAACAAGGTGCTGCAGGTAGATAAGTACGACTATACCAATCACTATGAGGCAAAGAAGCTGCGGGACTGCAAGGCCTCCGCCCATATCCCGGAATGGCGTAAGAAGCCCGCGCCCACGTCTACTCCAAAGCCAGAGCAGCCGAAGTGCGCACCCCGTCCGAATAAGCCCTCCGCCAAACGCGGCGAGTTTGTCAAGACCGATAAGGATTCCATCATGTCAACCAAAATGTGAGCTAAGGAGGAAAGTAATATGCCGAGAAAGAAAACAGAAGAACTTGCCGTGATACCGGAAGCGGCGGCACTTCCCATCGTCCCCGAGGATGCGGCAGAACAGCCGGTGGCAGAAGAGTGTTTGCCGGAAACCGCAGCCGATCCTGTTGTGGAGGATACTGTACCTACAGAGAGTGTTCTCGCTGAGCCTGCGGAAGTGGTGACTGTGCCGGAGGATCCCCAGCCCTCTGAAAAGCCGAAGCGCACTGTCCGCAAACGAACCGCTGCAAAAAAGACGGTAGAGGTGGAGAAGCAGGCTACGCCGCCTACTGAGGATGCTGCCGCCTCTGCTGAACCTGCCCCTGCCGCTGTCCAACAGAGAGATATTTTGACATTGGATGCCCGGAGCGAAGCGGAAACGCAGGCGCAGATGGAGGACATTATCTGGCACGAGATCCACAATGCCTACCGCACCCGGCGCATGCTCTCCGGTATGCTGAGCGGCATTGAAAGAACGGAGGCGGGGAAAACTATTGCCATTGTGGACTACAAGGGATTCCGCATTGTGATCCCCTTGAAGGAGATGGTGCTGGACTTCCCGGCAGATATGTACGGTGCTGACTATAATGAGATGATCCTCCGACACCAGAAGATCCTCAATAAGATGCTGGGCGCAGAGGTGGATCTTGTGGTCAAGGGCATCGACGCCAAAAGCCGAACCGTTGTTGCCAGCCGAAAGGACGCCATGCTGAAGAAGCAGCAGATCTACTATTTTGGCAAGGACAGTGACGGACAGTATCGTATCTATGACGGACGCGTGGTAGAAGCCCGTGTGATCGCTGTGGCGGAGCAGGTCGTCCGGGTCGAAGTGTTTGGCGTGGAGACATCCATTCTGGCTCGCGACCTTTCGTGGGACTGGATCGGCGATGCTCATGACCGCTATGCTGTGGGCGACAAGACTCTGGTACGCGTGCTGGAGATTGACCGCACAGAGCCGGAGCACATCAGAATTAAAGCCGACATCAAAAGCGTATCCGGCAACAGCAAGAATGACAATCTTCAGAAATGCCGTATTCAGGGCAAATATGCCGGGAAGGTCACCCATATCCATAAGGGCGTTGTGTATATCCGCCTTAGCAACGGTGCCAATGCCATAGCACATTCCTGCTATGATCGGCGCAGACCCGGACGAAAGGATGATGTCAGCTTTGCCGTTACCCACCTGGATGAGGAACACGGCGTTGCACTGGGGATCATCACCCGAATTATCAAGCAGCATGTCTGATCTGACACGGTATCGGCAGGGTATGGCAATGGATTGGCACTGTTTTGCGATTTCACCGTAAATCACCATGTGCTATACTTGGTACAGTCAAAATTGTAAAGACCGCCGGGTGGTAACTCGGCGGTCTTTCGCATACAGGAAGAGGGTGTTTTATATGTGGTAGGCAGAGCAGCGTTTCGCGCCCGAGCGGCAAATGCAATCACCGCAAAACCCAAACAACAGTACATAGTGTTGAAAAAGGCGAGGCTCCAGTCGTAAATATCTTCAAAGCACATTAAACAGGGCTGCGATATTTACGTAAAGGAGAGAACGCCCATGAGGAGAAAAAGAATGCGTTTAGTTTCACTTATTTTGAGTGCCGTGTGTCTGTTAGGCTGCGCAGTCCAGCCGGCACCGGTCTCGGATTCGTCTGAGTCCAACACCAAGGTCTCTGCCTATGCAGCAAGTCAGACCGAGCAGGACGAAGAGGAGCGCACGGTGGCCGAATCTCTGCTGCCGCAAACAGAAGATGGAGGCGATACATCCGAGAGCAGCGTCGCTCCAGAGCGGGCGGGTGCGGAGAATGCGGATAACACCGCAGAAAAACAGCCTGCACCCGCTGAAACGGCACCGCCCACTACCCCTGGACAGGCGGCGACACCCGCGCCTGTTCCGGAGGATACACCTGCTCCCGCACCCACGCCGGCACCTGCACAGAAGCCAGCAGAGAAACAGGAGGAAGAACCTGCTCCTACGCCCGAACCTACGCCCACGCCGAAGCCTGCCGCCAGCGGGAACATCTACTCCATCGCGGAGGCCATTCGAGCGGGCAACGAGTACGCAAGAGCGCAGTACGGCGTGACCATCGACACCAGCATGACCGCGGCCAACTCCAGCTATTTCCCCGGCACGGCAGACAGCGTGGCATGGCTGGCGGAGAATGGCGGACAGGCGGCACTGACCGCCGCCGTAAAGGGTAACGTGGACGCCACCTTCGCCTGTCTCGCCGCCATGGACGGCGCAGAAATGGTCAGCGCGTATGCGCGGTTCAACTGCACCGTTCGCTATGATGCGGCATCGGACGAGTACATCGTAGTGGTGCTGTACGGATAAACAATCAAGCACCCGACCGAAAGGCCGACAGCGTGAGCTGCCGGTCTTTTGCGTTGGGAGAAAGGACGAGCATGAAGAAAACAATTCCTAAGCTGTTGACGCTGGTATGCCTTTTAGTAGCAATCATGGGTCTGTCCATCGTGACCGCCCACGCAGCCACGGTCACAGGCACGATCAGCGGCGGTAACGAGTACCGTTACCATGAGGACAAAACGCCCGTGCCGCAGTGGGGCGCGTTTACCAGTACAAAGCTGAAATACTTTACCAGAGACGATACGGGCGTAACGGTGCCTGCCTATTGCATGGAGCCATCCGTTCGCTCTGCCAGCGGTGACCTGAGCTACTCCTCCACCAGTTGGAGCAGCCTGAGCTGGAATCAGCGGTATGCTGTGACGCTGGCGCTCTCCTACGGCTACGGCGGCAACTATGATTTTTATGGCATCCATCCCGACTGCGCGCAACTAGCGACGCAGGCGGTGATTTGGGAGTTCGTGTGCGGCTACCGCGGTACGACCTATCCGTACACCCTGTATGATACCACCTGCGCCAACCTGTTCCACTACGCCGGTGACGGCGTGCAGGAGGCGTATGACATCCTTATTGACCGCATTATGGGTCATGGCGTGATCCCCAGCTTTGCTGTGAAGTACCGCAATCAGCTTTCGGATGCCAATGCCATTACGCTGACATGGGACGGCAGTCAGTATGTGGGTACAGCCACCGATACCAATGGTGTGCTGTCGCAGTACTACTTCCGGACCAATATCAGCGGCGTAACCGTCAGCCAGCGGCGTAATGTACTGACCGTGACGGCCACAAAGGACGCTGCAGCGAAGCTGAACGGTTATATCAGCAGCGACTACGGCTACGCACTAGATGTGGAGGGGACGGAGGCTGTGCTGCTGGAACCCAGCAATGGCAGCAATTATCAGGCTTGCGCCGCGTTGACCTCACTTCCCGACCCCGTGTGGGCGTACATTCATTTTAAGGTCAAAATTGTGGAGGAGAAAGGCAGCCTGACCATCAATAAGGTGGACGCGGAAACCGGCAAGGCACTGGCAGGCGTGACCTATCGGCTATTTGATGCCAATGGTAAAAAGGTGGCTGACATGACCACCGGTGCAGACGGTAAGGCAGTGTTCAAGGATCTTCCACAGGGCAAGTATAGCTATCAGGAGATTAGCGCGCCCAGCGGCTATGTAGTGGACAACACCAAATATCAGATCACCATCACAGCCACGGCACTGAACATTACGCAAAAGAGAACCAACACACCGGCCAAGGCCAGCATCGAGATCGTCAAGGTGGACGCTGATCACAAGACACCGCTGCAAGGCGCGGGCTTCCGACTGTATGATACTTCCGGTAAACAGGTCGCGGAGGGCAACACAGACGTCAATGGTAAGCTGACCTTCTCCAACCTGCGGTTGGGCAGCTATACCTACAAGGAATTCAAAGCACCGAACGGATATGTTTTGGATGACACGGCGTACTCCGCTGTGCTGAACCAAAACGGGCAGGTGCTGAAGGTCACTCGCGAGAATATACCGGTCAAAGGCAGTATTGAGGTCTTGAAGGTGGACGCAGAAACCAAGCAGCCGCTGGCAGGCGTGGTGTATCGTCTTTTCGACGCCGATGGCAATAAGATCGCGGATGGCACGACCGATGTCACCGGCAAGGTGACGTTCTCCGGCCTGCGACTTGGCAAATACGTCTATCAGGAGATCAACACCGTGGATGGCTATGTGCTGGACGAGACCAAATACGATTTCAGCCTGACCACAGCAAACCTCAATATCAAGGTCACTCGCGAGAACGCACCCGCTAAGGGCAGCATTACCGTCCGCAAGGTGGATGTAACGGGCAGCCCTCTCGCTGGTGCGGAGCTGATGCTGGAGACTTCCGCAGATGGCAAGACTTGGTCGGAGGTGG
>OCPV01001526.1_pt1 | contig 12459 bp, 8 predicted proteins | sample 1538511 | NCBI WGS metagenome assembly OCPV01 (sample SAMN04571704, study PRJEB22368) | human gut metagenome | biome: human gut; material: stool | host: Homo sapiens | place: Luxembourg | collected 2012-08-30 | reverse complement strand
CTCTTCGCCGTACTTCACCAGCGCCGGCAGATCGAGTCCGGGGGCCGTCTCCAGCGGCGAATGGTGATCGCGGCTCCAGCCGTCGTCCAGAACGAGGTAGCGCAGACCGTTGCGGGATGCGAAATCGATGTAATATTCATAGGTGGGCTGGTTGATCCCCGCCGTGAAGTCCACGCCGGAAAGCCCCCAGTCGTTCCACCACTCCCACGCGGCCTTGCCGGGTTCGATCCACGAAATATCGTCGAGCCGGCAGGGCGAAGCGAGCTTCCAGACCAGATCGTTGTCCGCGAGCCGGGTATCCTGCCGCACGATACTGAGCGCCCGCCACGGCAGCCGGTCTCCCGGCGCAAGGGAGGCTATGAACGGCTCGTACTCCTCGACCACGCCCTGCATGCGGTCGTAACCGCCCGGCACGACCTTCCGCGGAGAGGGCGCGAAAACGCCTTCGAGTTCGTCCGCGCCGCTTCGGTGCAGGAACATGCCCGGATAGGATTCGAGGTCGGCGTCCGTGATGCAGACGTTCACACCCCCGGCCGTCTGCACGAGCAGCGGCAGGAACGCCAAGCGGGCGGAGTCCATTTCGCAAAGCGGCGTACGGGTATAGGTGTTCTCGAACGACTGCATGAACTGCTCGCCGAAAGCCAGTCCGTCGTGCCTGCAAGGGGTGTCGCGCACATAGGGCACGAATGCGACGGCTCCCGGAGCGAACCGGAACCGGGCCTCTTCGCCCGCAACGAGCACCTCGCCGGGCTGACGCGCGACGAAGCGGTAAGCCACCGCGTCGTCATAGGCCCGGAACTCCAGCGAAAATCCCTCCCGGAAATCGATCACGATCCCGTTGCAGCGATCCTCCACCTTCCGCTTTTTATAAACAGGTGCGTCGTACACCTCGTCGATCCGGTAGCGCCGCACTCCGGCCACCCGGCTCCGCCGGCCCCAGCATTCGCCGGAAACGAGCCTGAGAGCCAAGGGCGAAGGCTTCAGAATCTGATTCGTATCCGATCGGACGGAATATACGATTCGATCACCGCATCCGATCGTGACGGTCAACGAACAATCGGGTGATTGAATCGTATAGGTTTTATCCCTGCACAAAGCGGCGGTCGGCAGCAGGAACAGAAGACAGAGAAAAAGGAAGAGTTTTTTCATAGGCCGGTTATTATCAGGTTATATACATGATTAACAATACATTGCATGTTAATCCGTGTGGTTTTAGGTAAAATTACATCGTCGAAAAGTATTTTCCAAGAGCCATGACACACTTCAATCGAATAATACAACAAAAAGATCACATAATACCAGCGAATCAACCCATACATATTCCGTTTCATCGTTTTTAATAATATTTAAAATTCGTATAACCCACTTTTCAGGGCCTTTTCATGCGCAAAAAAAGCGTCGGATTGATACGATCCGATCAAACTTTTTTGCTTTTCGAACCTTTCTATTGCAGGCTCGGACAAAACGATAATTTTGTTTTCGGCATATACACCCGATCAATCCAATCAAAAACCAACCTATATGCGAAGAAAACTCTACTATCTGACCGCGGGTCTGGCCGCCACCCTTCTTCTGGCCGCCGCCTGCAGTTCCGACGACACGGCCGAAAAACCCGCAACCCTGACAGCCCCCACGCTGACCCTCTCGGCCGATGCCGTGCTGGTCGACCCGGAGCACTCCGACCAACCGGCCCTGCACGCCGAATGGACCGCCGCGACCGACGACGAGCAGACCGAGGTCGCCTACACGCTCTACGTCAACCTGACCGACCGCGACATGTTCTCCGGTCCGGTCGTCATCGACAAGGGCGCGGCCCTGACACACGACTTCACTCACGGCGAGCTGAATCAGCTGCTTCTCAACACTTTCGATCTGGAAGCCGGCACCGAAGCGGCGGTGCGGTTCGCCGTATATGCGAAAAACGCGGACGAGGAGTTCGACGCCCAGCTGTCGGAGATCAAAAACTGCGCAATAACGCCGAAGACGACCTATCCGAACTTCCCGCCCTCGCTGATCATGGTGGGTGCGGCCACCCCGTGGCAGTGGGATCTGAACGCGGGCCTCGAACTGCCCGAAAGCCGCGAAGGCTCCCACCTGTATCAGGCCTCCGGCGTCGAGCTGCGCGTGCAGCCCATGAGCCTGAACAACGGCTTCAAATTCTACTTCTCGCGCAACGTCAACGACACGGACGATCCCCGTTTCGCCGCACAGGACCTTTCGGCGGAGACGTTCGGAAAGATCGCCGTATATAAAAGCGGTGAAGCGCAGTTCCAGCCGGGATCGTTCGGCTACGAGAACGGCGTTTACGACATCGAGGTAAACCTCAACACGATGAAGATGACGCTCACCGCGAAAAGCATCGACTACTCGACCGCCTATTCGATGACCGGCGAAGCCACTCCGGGCGGCTGGGAAAGCCGCACCTACCGGCCCAAGAAGGGCGACAACGAATGGGAAGCCACGGGTGTCGCCATGAATTTCGACGGCGATTACAAGGGATTCAAGATCTTCGCTTCGTCCGACGGCTGGTGGCCTTGGTACGGACAGACCCCCGACGCGCCGTTCGGCACGGTGATCCGCATTGACGATCAGGCCACAAGCGACGCCAAGGGCGCCCCGCAGTTCTATCCGTCGCGCTTCGGGTATGCGTCGGGGACCTACACCATCAATCTGAACCTGAACACGATGACCCTCACCCTCACCAAAGAGAACTAGTCATGTACAAACAAACCCTGAAGGCAATTATGACATTATTTTTAGCGGGATCGGCGACGATCGGATCGGCCGCCAACGACACGATGCCGCTCCACTCCGGCTGGAAGTTCAGACAGGCGAACCGAAACGAATGGCATCCGGCGACGGTACCCGGCGTAGTCCACACCGACCTGATGGACAACGGGCTGATCGAAGACCCCTACTACCGGCTCAACGAACGCTCCCTGCAGTGGATCGACAAGGAAGACTGGATTTACGAAGTCTCCTTCGACGCCGGAGCGCTGACGCGCGGCTATGAACACGTCCGGCTGGAGTTCCTCGGTCTGGACACCTATGCCGACGTCTTCCTGAACGAAACGCAGATCCTGACGGCGGACAACATGTTCCGCCGCTGGGCCGCCGAAGTCAAACCCCTGCTCAAGGAGCGCGGCAACGTGCTGCGCGTCTATTTCCACTCCCCGATCAACAAGGCCCTGCCGCAGTACGAATCCCTGCCCTATCGTTACGAGGCTTGGAACGATCAGGCGGACAACGGGGGACTCGACGGAAAAAAACTCAGTCCCTTCACCCGCAAGGCGGGCTATCATTACGGCTGGGACTGGGGTCCGCGGCTGGTTACGTCGGGCTTCAGGGCTGGAACGAGCTGCGTCTGGAAGACGTATTCCACCGCCAGACGGAGGTCTCGTCCGAAGCCGCCCGTGTCGAGACGCAGGTGGAGATCGAAGCGGCAGCGCCCGTCGAAAACGCCGTCGTCACCGTCTCCGACGGCAAACGGGTGCTCGGTTCGCGCAGCGTGCAGCTCCACGCGGGCATGAACCGGGTCAGCGTCCCGTTCACGATCGAGCATCCGGAACTATGGTGGTGCCGCGGCATGGGCGAACCGCACCTCTATACTTTCCGTACCTCCGTGGAGCTTGGCGGCCGTGTGCTGGCCGGCCACAGCGCACAGGTCGGGCTCCGCTCCGTCACCGTCGAAAAGAAGCCCGACGCCTACGGACGCAGCCTGCGGTTCCTGCTCAACGGCGAACCCGTTTTCTGCAAGGGCGCCAACTACATCCCCTGCGACTGCTTCCTGCCCCGCGTCACCCGCGAGACCTACGAACGCACGATCCGGGACGCGGTCGACGTCAACATGAACATGCTCCGCGTCTGGGGCGGCGGCATCTACGAAGACGACTTCTTCTATGAGCTTTGCGACCGCGAGGGCATCCTGATCTGGCAGGATTTCATGTACGCCTGCGCGGTCTACCCGGCCGAAGGGGCGCTGCTGGAGAACATGCGTCTGGAGGCCGTTGACAACGTCAAACGCCTGCGCAACCACGCCTGCGTGGTCTACTGGTGCGGCAACAACGAGAATCAGGATTCGTGGCTCAGCGGCTGGAAATACGACGTCGACAAAGTAGACCCGAAATACTCCGACATCATCTGGAAACAGTACGAGGAGCAGTATTACCGCATGCTGGCCCAAGTGGTGGCCGAATACGCCCCCGACATGGGTTACCAGCCCACCTCGCCCTTCTCGGACTACGGCGCGATGAGCAACGACCACGAGGGCGACCGGCACTACTGGGAGGTATGGCACGCCAAAAAGCCCATCACCGAGTACAACCGCCAGCGCAGCCGTTTCTTCAGCGAATACGGGTTCCAGTCGTTCCCGTGTTTCGAAACGGTGAAGCGCTACGCGCCGCTGCCCGGCGACCAAGACATCACGTCGGAAGTCATGATGTCCCACCAGCGGGGCGGCGAACACGCCAACAACCTGATCAAAAGCTACCTGCTGAACGAATACCACGAACCGCGCGATTTCGAGTCGTTCCTCTACGCCTCCCAGATCTTGCAGGGCGACGCCATCAAAACGGCGATCGAGGCGCACCGCCGCGACAAGGGCTACTGCTGGGGATCGCTCTACTGGCAGCACAACGACTGCTGGCCGGTAGCTTCGTGGTCGAGCCGCGACTGGTACGGCGTCTGGAAGGCGCAGCACTACTTCGCCCGCTACGCATTCGCGGACATACTGATCTCCCCGATCCTCGACGGCGGACGGCTCGACATCTACGCCGTTTCCGACCTGCTCACTCCGGAGAAAGGCACCTTGTGCGTCCGGGCGGTGCGTCTGACGGGCGGCCGGACCGGGGAGTTCGAACAGCAGATCGACGTCCCGGCCAACGCCAGCACGAAAGTCGCCGCCATCGACACCCGGACGCTGCTGAACGGAGCCGCTCCGGAAGAGGTCGTCATTCAGGCGACATTCACCGCTGCGGGGAAGACATACCGCAACAACTACTTCCTCGTACAGCAGAAAACGATGAATTACCCGAAAGCGACCCTGCACTGCAAGGTCGACCGGGCCGGCGGGGAGTACGACGTCACCGTCCGGTCGGACAACTTCGCGCGGGGCGTCTATCTGTCGGTCGAAGGCGAAACGGCGCACTTCTCCGACAACTTCTTCGACCTCATGCCGGGCGAAACGCGCACCGTCCGCGTGGCGTCGGAACTGAACGCCAAGGAGCTTGCGCGGCGCCTGAAATCAATGTCGCTGGCCGACACCTATTAACCCCGAAAAACAGATACCCATGAAAAAAATACTTATCGTCATGTCAGCCGCCGCAGGTCTCGCTTTCGCCGGCTGCCGCCCGCAGAACCCCGACGCGCCGGCCGTGCGGGAGTTCATCCGCGACAACTGGCACACGACCGTCCAGCACTGCACCGCCGACACCGCCACGCTCATCGGGCTGCCTTACCCCTACACGGTTCCCACGGCCGGGGCGATGTTCCGCGAAATGTACTATTGGGACACCTTCTTCACCAACGAGGGACTCGTCCGGGACGGCCATCCCGAACTGGCCAAAGGCAATACCGACAACCTGCTCTACATGGTCCGCCGCTTCGGCAAGGTCTACAACGGCAGCCGCACCTATTACGAAGCGCGGTCGCAGACGCCCTACCTCTCCATGATGGTCGACCGCATCTACCGGCTGACCGGCGACAAGCAGTGGCTCGCCGACGCATACCAGACTCTGAAGGAGGAGTACGGATTCTGGATGCGGGAGCGCCTGACGCCCACCGGACTGAACCGCTACGGAAGCTCCGCATCGGACGCTCTGGTCGACGAATTTCTGGTCACCGGCGGCAAACGCCTCGGAACGGACCTCTTCGACAAGGGCTACACCCCCGAACGGCTCCACAAGCTGGGGCTCGACTTCGTCGCCGAAGCCGAATCGGGCTGGGACTTCAACCCGCGCTACGACCGCCGGTGTACGGATTTCTGCCCGCTGGACCTCAATGCCAACCTCTTCATGTACGAGGTGAATTTCGCCCGCTTCGCGCAGGAGCTGGGCCGTACGGACGAGATCCGGGAATGGATCGCCAAAGCGGAGCTTCGCCGGGCACGGATACTCCAATACTGCTACGACCCCGAAGCGAAACAGTTCTACGACTACGACTACGTCAACGGCCGGCGCTCCGACGTGCTTTCGGGTGCGGTCTTCGCGCTCCTCTACTCCGGCGCCGTACCCCGTGAATACGCCGGCGACATCGTACAGGCGCTCGTGCGGCTCGAATTCCCCTACGGCATCGCCGCCTGCGAGGACAAGCCCTACGACTACCCCTACCAGTGGTCCTATCCCAACACGTGGCCTCCGGTCTGCTTCTATGCGGTGATGGGACTGGCCCGCTACGGATACGGCAAAGAGGCCGAACGCATCGCCGTCAAATGGATGAAAGCGGTCACCGAATCGTTCAAGACGACGGGCAACCTCTGGGAAAAGTACAACGCGGAAACGGGAACGACCGATGTCAGCAACGAATACGAGATGCCCGCGATGCTGGGCTGGACCGCCGGCACCTTCATCTGTCTGGACGACTATCTGGCCGGGGAGATGCAGCCAGACCCGCTGCCCTCGGAATACATGAGCTACTGACAACCAACAAAATAACAACCCTATGAAACCAAACTTACGAACCAACTTGGGCCGGTTCCTGCTGGGAGCCGTTCTTCTCTTGGCCGCCGGAACGGTCTGGGCCCAGCCCCAGAACATCCGGGGTAAAATCACCGACCCGGCCGGTCAGCCCGTCGCAGGGGCCAGCGTCATCGTCAAAGGGACGACCAACGGCACCTCCGCCAAAGCCGACGGAACGTTCGAACTCGGCGCCGCAAAGGGTGCGACCCTGCAAATCACGATGCTCGGCTACAAAACGGCGGAAAAGGAGGTCACCACGGCGACCTTCTACCCGATCACGCTCGAAGACGATTCGAAACTCGTGGACGAGGTGGTCGTGGTCGGCTACGGCGCCGTAAAGAAAAGCGACCTCACCGGTTCGGTGGCGTCCGTCAAAATGGGGGCGCTCGACAACCTCTCCTCCACTTCGGTCGACGGACTGCTTCAGGGCCGTGCCGCAGGTCTTCAGGTGCTGAACACTTCGCAGGATCCGGGTGCGGGAGCGATCGTCCGCATCCGCGGCAACAGCTCGCTCGAAGGCTCCAACACGCCGCTCGTCGTAGTCAACAGCTTCCCGATGGGCGATGCGGGCAACCTCTCGCAGATCAACGTCTCGGACATCCAATCGATCGAGATTCTCAAGGACGCCTCGGCATCGGCAATCTACGGATCACGGGGCGCCAACGGCGTGATCCTCGTCACGACCAAGTCGGCCGCAAAGGGGCAGACCAACATTTCGGTCAAGCACCAGACGGTCATCAGCCAGCTCTCCGACCCGCTCGACATCTGGTACGACCCGATGCTCATGGCTCAGGTCACCAACGAGGAGCAGGTAAACGCCGGACTCAACCCCATCTACATCGGCCAGACCATCGGCGGCATCTATTATCCCTCGCTGCTTGAGATACAAAACGGCGAATGGGCCAATACCGACTGGCGCGACCTCTGCCTGAGAACCCCCGTCCTGAACAGCACGACGGCAGCCATCAGCAGCGCCAACGACCGCGCCTCGATCAACCTCAACGTCAACTACCACAACAATCAGGGATTGTACAAGAAAGACTCCTACGAGCGCATCAACGCCAACCTCGGCGTCACCTACAACCTCTACAAGAACCTGAAACTGACCTCCTACAACGTCTTCTCGATCACCAACCGCAACATCAGCAACGGACTCGAATACGGCCGCAACCCCCTTTGGCCCGTCTACGACAAGGAGGGCAACTACTATCTGGCCGGGGCGCAGGATTTCGGCCACCCGCTGGTCATTCTGGATAACGTGCTGAACAAAACCACCGGCCGCGACTTCGTCACCTCGCTGGCCGTAGACTGGGAGCTGGTCAAGGGGCTGACGATCCACCCGCAACTGGACTACCGCTACCAGACCTCGGTCGGCGACGTGTACCGCGCCAGCAACACTTCGCAGGACGCCAACGACAACGGCGGCATCGCCCAGATCAACAATTCGTTCAACCAGAACCTCATGTCGGAGACCTACCTGACGTTCAGCCGCACGTTCAACGAGAACCACGCCCTGACCGTCATGGCCGGCCACTCCTACAACTGGGACACGGGCCGCGGACTCTACACGACCGCCCGCGGATTCGTCAACGACATCCTCCAGAACGAAAACATGAACGCCGGCAATCCCAACCTGCGCCAGATATACAACGACGGGTACTACCTGAGCAAGCTGCTCTCCTTCTACGGGCGCATCAACTACTCGCTCAAGGACAAATACCTGCTGACGGCCACCATGCGCGCCGACGGCTCGACGAAGTTCGGCAAAAACAACAAGTGGGGCTACTTCTTCCTTTCGGGGGCCGTCAGCTGGAAGATGCACAACGAGCCGTGGCTCAAGCAATCGCGCTGGCTGAGCGAACTGAAGCTGCGCCTGAGCTACGGAGCCTCCGGCAATCAGGGCATCAGCAGCTACCAGACCCTCGACCGCTACGGCATGGAGAAATTCTGGCACAACGGCGAGTGGACGACCGTGATCGGCCCCGGCTACGAGGTGGGCCGCACCGGCGCCAACAACCGGTACATGGTATGGGGCGGCATCGCCAATCCGGACCTGAAGTGGGAATCGACTTGGCAGCTCGATTTCGGCGTCGATTTCGCAGCCTTCGACCGTCGCCTGCGGCTGACCGCCGACGTCTACTACAAAAAGACCACCGACCTGCTGCGTGAAAAATACCTGTCCCTGTCGTCGAGCTACGACAAAATATGGGTCAACGACGGCGAAGTGACGAACAAGGGCTTCGAGGTGAGCCTCGAAGGCGACATCGTCCACACGAGGGACTGGAGTTTCTCGGCCACCTTCATCTACTCGATGAACCGCAACAAGGTCGTAAGCTTGGGCGACGCCATTTCGAGCGGTCTCTCGCAGGATTACCTGACGGGCATGTACTACGAAGTGACCGGCGAACCGGTCTCCATGTTCAACCAGAACGCCAGCATCTATACGGTAGGCCATCCGATGAACGTATTCTACGGTTACCGCGTCGACGGCATCATTCAGGAGGGACAGGACCCCGGATTCATCGACCCCGACGGACTGAAAGACCGCCCCGGCGAGCTGAAATACGTAGACCTGACGGGCGACTACGCCATCACGCCGGAGGACCGGTGCATCATCGGCGACCCCAATCCCGACTTCACGGCCAGCCTGAACCTCTCGCTGCGCTGGAAGAACCTCGACCTCTCCGTATTCCTCTACGGCGTCTACGGCAACGACGTACTGTACAACAACTATACGTTCAGCCCGCGCGTCAAGGCCAAGCGGTGGACTCCGGACAATCCGACCAACGATTTCCCGCGGCTGAACAACGCCCGGCAATACTGGCTGTCGGATTACTTCCTTCAGGACGGCTCGTTCCTGCGCATCCAGAACATCACCCTCGGCTACAACCTCCACTTCAACCGCAGGTTCCTCAAGGGCATGCGCATCTACGCCAACATAGACAACGTACACACCTTCACCAAATTCGACGGATACGACCCCGAAGTGGGACTCGACGGCATTTACTGGGGCGGATACCCCAAACTCCGCAAATACACCGTCGGTATCGACCTTAACTTCTAATTCTGACAAGCCATGAAAAAGATCATATTCACGCTCGCTGCGGTCGGCATGCTTTCGGCCTGCTCGCTGGACGAGACCCCCTACGGCTTCTATTCGAGCGACAACTTCTACAAGACGGAGGAGGATGCCGAATCGGGCCTGATGTACGCCTACAATGCATTGAACTACCTCGAATACCTCCGCGGAATCTGGTATCTGGGCGACATCCCGACCGAAACGATGTATCCCAAATCGGACGAGCCGGGCGACATCCACATGCTGCAGCAATGGACCGTCAATTCGGAAACCGAGCTGACGATGTACTACTTCAAATACTGCTACATCGGCATCAACCGCGCCAACACGGTCATCGAACGCGTTTCGGGAGGCAATCTGAACGAGACGGTGAAAAACCGCGTCGTCGGCGAGGCCCTGTTTCTGAGGGCATGGAACTATTTCAACCTCGTCCGGGCCTACGGCCGGGTTCCGCTCTACACCGAGCCGCTCTCGTCGCTCGAAGAGACGACGCCCCAGATGGCCGAGTCGATCGACAAGATCTACGACCGGATTCTGGAGGACCTGCTCGCGGCCGAAAAGATGCTCACGGTAAACAAGGTCTTCGGCCGCATCGACAAGGTCGGCGCGCAGGCCCTGCTCTCGAAAGTCTACCTGACGCTCGCGTCGAGCATCGCCTGCAAGGCTCCCGGCTACGCCTCGGCGCCGCGCAACGCCGACGAAATGTACACGCAGGCCGCCTACTGGTCGCGCAAGGTGGTTTTCGACTATAAGGAGACGTACAACTTCGACAGCGACCTGCGCAGCATCTACGACGTTACGAAACCCGACGGACCGGAACACATCTTCATCATGGGCATCGACCGCAGCGGCACGCACAAAGGCATGTATTCGAAAATCCCGCTCCAGTTCCTGCCCAACAACGGCTCCGCGCCGATCTACATCCGCTACAGCGACGGCAGTCTCCAGAAAGGCAACGGCAACGGCTGGGGCGTCTTCCTGGTCGAGGACAACTTCGTGGAGAAGACCTTCCTCGCCACCGACAAACGGCGCACGGAGCTGATCCACAAGGACATCTACGACCAGACCGGCAAACTCGTCACCCCCTCTCCCGTTCGCGGCTACTTCTCGGCCAAATACGTCGATCCCGACTTCATCGGCGAACGCACCAGCGCCCGTCCCTTCCTGATCCGCTATTCGGACATTGCGCTCGTCTTCGCCGAAGCGGCCGGTCCCGACGAAGGACTGGCGCTGGTCAACGAAATCCGCCGGCGCGCCGGAATCCCGGAGCTGCCGGAGGGCATGAGTCTCGCCGAATTCCGCAAGGCCGTGATTCAGGAGCGCGCCCTCGAACTGGCGTTCGAAGGCAACCGCCTCTACGACCTGCGCCGCACGGCGTCGGTCACCGCCACGGTTCCCGAAGCCACGAAACTCTCCGAAGAGCAGGCGGCCTTCTACCCGATCCCGCAGCGCGAACTCGATTTGAACCCGAACGTTAAATAGACACTACGAAGATGAAAAAATACCTCATACCGACCGCCCTTCTGCTTGTCACGGCCCTGTCATCGTGTACGAAGACCATCAACGAGGACCTTTCCGGCAACGAACATTCGCTGCTCGAACTGCGCGTCGAAGGACAGATGGGAACCGCCATCATCGACCGCGACGGCAGCCGGGCCACCGCAACGGTCTATATCCTCGAAACTCCCGGCTTCGCCTACGACCGGGTTCCCGTCAAGGGAATCGTCGTCTCGGAGGGCGCCAGCGCCAGCGTCGGGAACGGCGACGTGCTCAATTTCAGCAACCCCGAACGCCGGGCGCGCATCACCGTGACCTCCCGGTCGGGACACAGGCTCGACTGGTGGATCTACCTCGAAACCTACGATCCGTTCTTCCTCGGCACATGGCGCATCGTCGATGTCAAGCTGGCGTGCAACCAGCGGGTCAGCGGCGTCGGCGACGGAGCTTGGACGACGCAGCTCAGCAGCGGCGAATTCGGCACCTACGGACTTCCCGAATACGACGACCGGGTGACGATCACGCTCGGCGAGATCTCCGACAACGAACTCACCGGAACGCTCGTCCATTCGGCCGGCGACGACGGGGCGTACGGCAATTTCTGGGGTGTCTACGCGCCTTACAGCGTCGAAGCCCCGCTGGACATGAACCCGCGTCTGCGTCACCTGCTTCCGCCGGGCGAATCGCAGTGGACCCTCGACCTGACCACCAACCAGATGAAGATCACGCAGAACAACGTCTCCTCGACCATGATCTTCGGCACGGAAGGCAACAACCGGCTTTTCCGCTTCCTGCTGCCCAGCGCCGCCGGAGAACCGGGACGCGACTCGTTCTACGACAACATGTGGCGCAGTTCGACGGAACTCTTCTACGTCATGTATAAGGTCGGCGACTGACCGCCGCACAAACCGATAAACGGGGGCTGCTTTCAAAAGCAGCCCCCGTTTATTTCCGATCCGGACGTTCGGCCCGGAACCGGCATTCGCCCGGCGATTTACTTGATACGCTCGTAATATTCGCGCGTGCGGGTGTCTACGCGGATCTTGTCGCCCGTGTTGATGAACAGCGGCACGCGGACCGTTGCGCCGGTATTGACCGTGGCGGGTTTGAGCGAGTTGGTCGATGCGGTATCGCCCTTGATGCCCGGCTCGGTGTAGGTCACCTCCATGTCCACGATCGGGGGAAGCTCGGCCGAAAGCACGGTCTCCT
>OCPV01001522.1_pt1 | contig 12474 bp, 10 predicted proteins | sample 1538511 | NCBI WGS metagenome assembly OCPV01 (sample SAMN04571704, study PRJEB22368) | human gut metagenome | biome: human gut; material: stool | host: Homo sapiens | place: Luxembourg | collected 2012-08-30 | reverse complement strand
CCCATGCGTGAACACTTACCGGATAAGCGTCCACCACAAAAGTTCCACCACCTCCGCCAAGGGTAATGATGCCAAACTTCTGCTGAATGAAACACAATATCAACCCTAGTATAATACCGGAGATAGCACCAAAGAGAGAGATGAGCCGTCCCTCAAATAAAAAGATACGGGATATCAGTTTATCACTGGCTCCCAGACTGCGCAAGGTTATGACATCGTCTTTCTTATCCAGAATCAACATGGAAAGAGAACCGATCACATTAAAACAGGCAATCATCAGAATAAAAGTAAGAAACAGATAAGAGATCAGCTTCTCTATTTCCATGATACGGAAAACATCTGCTTGCTGCTGATAACGGTTCTGTACCACAAAGTCATCACCCAGCATTTTTTCTATTTTAGACTGTACTGATGATATATTGGCGTTCGGTTTCAGTTTCAACTCAATGCCGGAAACCTCTGTCGTATAGTCCAATAAGTTACGAAGGAAATCAAGGGAAGTGAGAATATAGCTTTCATCATACTTCTGTTGGTTGACCACGAACACAACACCCGGTGAATAAAGATAGTCGCGATTGAAAGAAGCCCCGGGATTCGCCATATTCACTTTGGCATTACGCTTGGGAAGATACACCTGCAAAGGATCTACGAACGCCAGTCCGGTACCCAAAGTCGAAACCAGCTCCACGCCCATCACCCCATAATTCACTATCGAATCATGAAGAATAAACTCGCCGGCTCCGTAAAGAATGCTATCGATTTCGGTTAAATCCTCAAAGTTATCTTCCACGCCTTTCAACACAACCATAGCCTGACGGTCTTTATATTGCACCATCGCATTCTCTTCCAACGTCTCTGTAGATACCGAGACATCCGGAAGCGCACAGACCGCACGAATCTTTTCATCCTGTCCGTCGAAGACTTTTCCCTCGCGGATGGTAATCTTCAACTGAGGATCAAAAGCTGTGAAAAAGCTGGCTACCATATCCTGAAATCCGTTGAATACGGAAAGCGTGCAGACCAGTGCCAACGTAGCAAGTGCCACCCCGCATACTGATATGCCGGAAATAATATTGATAGCATTATGCTTCTTTTTCGAGAAAAGATAACGCCGGGCTATGTAGAAGGGAAAATTCACTTCAGCAAAGAATCAATCTTCTCAATATAATCCAGTGAGTCGTCCACGAAGAACTTCAATTCGGGAATAATCCGTAATTGATGACGCACACGGGTTCCGAGCTCAAAGCGAATGGACTTCATGTTCTCATTGATATTCTTCACCATTTCTTCTGCTTTCTCTGACGGGAAAACGCTCAGGTACACGCGCGCAATACTCATATCAGGACTGATACGAACTGCGCTGACCGATATTAATATACCCGGCATTGCCTTTGTCTGAAACAGGAATATCTCGCTCAGCTCCTTCTGTAACAGGCGGGATATCTTATTCTGTCTGGTTGTTTCCATAAATTTACTCCTTATCTTACTTTTTTCTTATTATAGTTAACCCATCACGCAAAGGCAGGATTACTTTCTCCACCCGGTCGTCCGTCACAAGGGCGTCATTGAATGCTTTGATGCCAATGGTCTGCGTATCCGTACTACGAGGCTGTTCCAACACATGACCATCCCACAATGTATTATCAGCAATAATATACCCACCTGTGGAAAGATGCTTTAAAACCATCTCGTAATAATCGATATATTTACGTTTATCACCGTCAATGAAGGCCAGATCGAACGTAACGCCCAAATGAGGAACAAGTTCCAAGGCATCTCCTATATAAAAGCGAATCTTGTCCGCAAAAGGAGAATTCTCCAGCCAGGGACGGGTAAAGTCCTCTTGTTCATCATTAATTTCAAACGTATGCAACATTCCGCCCTCCGACAGACCTTCCGCCAGACAAAGGGCAGAATAACCGCTATACGTTCCGATCTCCAGTATATGCCGGGGGCGAATCATCTCCACAAACATTTTCAGCATCCGCCCCTGTAAATGCCCGGAAGCCATACGGGGACGAAGCAGTTTCACATGCGTATCCCGGTAGAGTGCTTTCAGATAGTCACTTTCCGCATCGATATGCTGCAAAATATATTCATCAATAGATTCAGTCTCCTGCATAAAAACCTTATTTTAGATGTAACAGTTAGAGATAACGATTGTTGTTAGGCAATACAGTTTCTCCCGCATGTTTCAACGCATCTTCCACGACATTGATTTCGAGGAATGAAGTTTGTGTACCTGCCTTACCGCTACTCAAATATCCTACCATATCAGTCGGCTGCAAACGTCCTTCCTTCAACAGGCGGCGCAAAGCGGCAAAATAATATTCCTGTCCGTTGGCCAACTCCGGCATATAGATTGCTTCCACTCCATAAGAAAGTGCCAGATGACGCATGGTCTTTTCTTTATAGCAGATAGCCAATACCGGGAATTTACCACGGAAAGCTGCCAGATTACGGGCGGTCCGTCCGCTATAGCTGTCTGTGATGATGGCACGTATCTTCAGTTTCGATGTAGCTTTCACTGCCTGTTTAGCAAGGAAGGCCGTTACATCGTTACTGTTTTCGTTCAACGGGATACGGATATCATTCTCTTCCAGTTTATCTTTTTCAGCCTGGGCCGCGATCTTGGTCATTGTCTTGACTGCATCTACCGGATATTTGCCATAAGCAGTCTCACCGCTCAACATCAGAGCATCCGTACGATAGTAGATTGCATTCGCGATATCGGTCACTTCCGCGCGGGTCGGACGAGGATTGTTGATCATGGTATGAAGCATCTGAGTCGCAACGATCACCGGTTTCTTTGCCAGGATACATTTGCGGATCAGCACACGCTGGATACCCGGAATACGTTCCTGCGGCACTTCGATACCCAGGTCACCACGGGCTACCATCACGCCGTCCGCCACTTCAAGAATCTCGTCGATGTTGTCCACCCCTTCCTGATTCTCAATCTTGGCAATAATCCGGATATCACTATTGTGAGCATCCAGGATTTCACGGATATCAAGTACGTCCTGACGGTTGCGCACGAAAGAGTGAGCGATGAAATCGATATCCTTTTCAATCGCGTAAAGTATATTGTTACGGTCTTTCTCTGTCAATGAAGGAAGATTGATACGAACACCCGGGACGTTCACGCTCTTGCGGCTTCCCAACGTTGCATCGTTTTTCACTTCGCAAAGCAGATAATCGGCTGTCTTATCGATTACTTCCAGTTCAAGATCACCATCGTCAATCAGAACCAGACCTCCGATATTCAAATCGTTCACAAAGTTAGGATACGAAACAGCGATACATTCACGAGTCGTCTCCTGATCAGGATTGCCGACAATCTTTACTTTATCACCTATCTGATATGGAATCGGTTCCGCATTGGCAGTTGTACGTACTTCCGGTCCTTTGGTATCCATGAGGATTGCAATCCGGTTGGATACGGAACGTACATTGGCAATCAACGCTTCAAAACCTTCACGGCTAGCGTGAGCCGTATTCATACGTACCACATTCATCCCAGCTTCAAACAGCTGTTTTATAAAGTCCACATCGCAACGTCTGTCCGAAATGGATGCGACGATTTTTGTCTGTTTCAGTAACATAGCCTTTTTACCTATTTAATATATTAATACCTTATTTATTACCTAACAAAGCCTCCAGAGCCAACCGATACGAGTTCAGCCCGAAGCCACAGATCACTCCTTTGCATGCGCAGGCGATCATAGATACATGCCGGAAAGACTCACGGCTATGTACATTAGAAATATGTACCTCGATCACCGGAGAAGTCACAGAACGAATGGCATCCTGCAGAGCGATGGAGGTATGTGTATAAGCGCCGGCATTCAGAATGATACCGTCTACCTCAAAACCTACCTGCTGAATGCAGTCAATCATTTCTCCCTCAATGTTCGATTGAAAATAGTCGATCTCCAAATCAGCATATCTTTTACGAAGCTCAGCCAGATAGTCTTCAAATGTAACACTTCCGTATATGGAAGGTTCACGTTTGCCCAACAGATTGATGTTCGGGCCATTAATAATTTGTATTCTCATCGCCGTAGTCCTGCTTTTTTAATACCTTTGTATCCAAAGAACAATATTTCAGGCTACAAAGGTAGAAAAAAGAAATGGAAATCAACGAAAAAAACAAGAAGAAGGAGCAACAAGCACTGATAATCAGAAAGTACCAGCAGTACCTCAAGCTGGAAAAGTCTTTATCCCCCAATACATTGGACGCTTATCTGACCGATCTGGATAAACTGATGAGTTTTCTGACTCTGGAAGGGATAGATGTTCTTGAAGTATGCCTGTCCGATCTCCAGCGTTTCGCTGCGGGATTGCATGACATCGGCATTCATCCTCGTTCTCAGGCACGCATTTTATCCGGCATCAAGTCCTTCTTCCGTTTCCTGATTATGGCGGATTATCTGGAGGCTGATCCCAGCGAACTGCTGGAAGGTCCCAAGATAGGATTAAAACTCCCCGAAGTGCTGACCGTAGAAGAGATCGACAACATCATCTCCTCCGTAGACCGCAGCAAAGCCGAAGGACAGCGCAACAGAGCTATTCTGGAAACATTATACAGCTGCGGACTCCGTGTATCCGAACTTGTCAGCCTCAAATTATCCGATCTCTATTTTGATGAAGGCTTCATCAAAGTAGAAGGCAAAGGAAGCAAGCAACGTCTTGTTCCCATTTCCCCCCGTGCCATTAACGAGATCAAACTTTATTTCTTGGACCGCAACCGGATAGAAGTTAAAAAAGACTATGAAGATTTTGTGTTTGTCAGCCAGCGGAGAGGCAAATCACTTTCCCGGATTATGATCTTTCATATGATAAAAGAATTAGCACAAAATGCGGGTATCACCAAAAACATCAGTCCGCACACTTTCCGACACTCCTTTGCCACTCATTTACTGGAAGGTGGCGCCAATTTACGGGCCATCCAGTGCATGCTCGGCCACGAATCGATTGCGACGACCGAAATTTATACCCATATCGACCGAAACATGCTTCGCAGCGAGATTATCGAGCATCATCCCCGAAATATCAAGTATCGGCGAGAAAAAGAGTCGGGTTTTCATTAAATTATGATAAAAACCTCCTGCTAACTACATAATTATATTAAGAATTAATATCTTTGCGATGTTTTTCCTTTATTAGGATTGAAAAGGGGTTATAAATATGACGATATTTCAATTACAAACATTTAATTTATACCTAAAATGACAAAGAAGTTGTACTTGCCTTTACTCATGGCAATTGTTGTTGCACTTTTCTCTTCGTGCAAGAAAATGGGTCCCCTGTCAGCGGACTACTTCACTGTTACTCCACAAGTGTTGGAAGCAGTAGGTGGTAAAGTTCCTGCTACCATTAATGGTAAATTCCCTGAAAAGTATTTCAAGAAAAAAGCTGTAGTAGAAGTTACTCCGGTTTTGAAATGGAATGGCGGTGAAGCTAAAGGACAAAGTGCTGTGTTCCAAGGAGAAAAAGTAGAAGGAAACGATCAGACTATCTCTTACAAAGTAGGTGGTAGCTATACGATGAAAACATCTTTCGACTATGTTCCTGAAATGGCAAAATCTGAACTGTGGCTTGAATTCAAAGCTAAAGTTGGTAAAAAGGAAGTCGTTATCCCCGCTGTGAAAGTAGCTGATGGTGTAATCTCTACTTCTGAATTGGTAAATAACACATTGGGCAGCGCTAACCCGGCTCTGGGCGAAGATGCTTTCCAACGTATCATCAAGGAAAAACACGATGCTAACATCATGTTCTTGATCCAACAGGCTAACATCCGTTCAAGCGAGTTGAAAACAGCTAAAGAATTCAACAAGGAAGTTGCTAACATAAACGAAGCTGCCAACAAGAAGATCAGCAACATCGAAGTTTCTGCTTATGCTTCTCCTGATGGTGGTGTAAGCCTGAATACAACTCTGGCAGAAAACCGCGAAAGCAACACCACCAAGATGTTGAACAAAGACTTGAAGAAAGCTAAGATCGACGCTCCGGTTGACGCTAAATATACTGCACAGGACTGGGAAGGTTTCCAGGAACTGGTTTCTAAATCTAACATCCAGGATAAAGAACTGATCCTTCGCGTATTATCTATGTATCAGGATCCTGCACAGAGAGAACAAGAAATCAAGAACATCTCTTCTGTATACAAGAACCTGGCTGACGATATCCTTCCTCAACTGCGTCGTTCTCGTTTGACTTTGAACTACGAGATCATCGGTAAGTCTGACGAAGAAATCACTAAGCTTGCTTCTTCTAATCCTTCTGAACTGAACATCGAAGAATTGCTGTATGCTGCTACACTGACTAACGATCCTGCAAAACAGGAAGCTATCTATACTCAGGCAACAAAACAGTTCCCTAACGATTACCGCGCATACAACAACCTTGGTAAGCTTGCTTATCAAGCTGGTAACGTTGACAAAGCTGAATCTTACCTGAAGAAAGCTGCCAGCGTAAACGCTGCTCCTGAAGTAAACATGAACTTAGGTTTGATCTCTTTGATCAAGGGTGACAAAGCTGCTGCTGAAGCTTACTTCGGTAAAGCTGCAGGTACAAAAGAACTTGGCGAATCTATGGGTAACCTGTACATCGCTCAAGGCCAGTACGAAAGAGCAGTTAACTCATTCGGTGACGCTAAGACTAACAGTGCTGCTTTGGCTCAGATCCTTGCTAAGGACTACAACAAAGCTAAAAACACACTGGCAGGCGTAGAAAAACCAGATGCTTACACAGACTACCTGATGGCAGTTCTAGGTGCTAGAACTAACAATTCTTCTATGGTAACCAGCAGCTTGAAGAGCGCTGTTGCTAAAGAACCTGCGTTGGCTAAGAAAGCTGCAACAGACTTGGAATTCTCTAAGTTCTTCACAAATGCAGACTTCATGAGCATCATCAAATAAGAGAATTACCACTCTATTTTAGATATTGAGAATTGCTCGTCATTACAAATGACGGGCAATTCTTTTTTTTATCTGTAAAAAACCGTACTTTCGCAGAAAAGAAATCAAAGCAATGAAAAGGAGTAGTATTTTAATCCTCATCATTATCTGTCTGGTCGGATGCAAGAAGGGCTCCAATGAGACAACCATCACCGGAGAGATCAAAGGACTCGGAACAGATACACTTTATTTGTACGGCATGGACGAACTGTACGACCGGATAGACACCATTTATGTAGAAAACGATAAGTTCTCCTACACTACCAGCGTAGATACGATCACTTCTGCCTATCTGTTACTCAAGAACCGGATTGAATATCCTGTCTTTCTTGATAAGGGTAACAAGATCAAAATAAAAGGAGATACGATCAATCTGAATTTCCTGACTATCAGTGGAAATATATACAATGAGGAGTTTACAGACTTCCAAAAAGCACTGGAAGATCCGGCTGATCCTTCAGAAAAAGCCGGCGAAGAAACAGTGGATAAAAGAATAACTGTAGAGAAAGCAAACACTGCCGAAGAAATGGCGGAAGAGTTCATACTGCAACATCACTCCTCCTATGTAAGCCTTTACTTATTAGACAAATACTTCGTTCAGAAAGAAACGCCTGACTTCAGTAAAATTAAAAAGCTAGTTGAAGTAATGACAGGTGTATTACAGGACAAACCGTATATCGAACGTTTGAATGAAACAATCACTCAGGCAGAAAAATCGGAGATTGGCAAATATGCACCTTTCTTCAGCCTGCCCAATGCGAAAGGAGAAAAGATTACCCGTTCATCAGACGCCTTCAAGCAGAAAAGCCTGCTGATCAACTTTTGGGCTTCCTGGAACGACAGCATCTCTCAGAAGCAGAGCAACAGCGAGCTAAGAGAAATCTACAAAAAGTATAAGAAGAACAAATATATAGGAATGCTCGGCATCTCACTGGATGTAGACAAGCAGCAATGGAAAGACGCCATCAAACGCGATACGCTGGACTGGGAACAGGTATGCGATTTCGGCGGACTCAATTCTGAAGTAGCCAAGCAATATTCTATCTATAAAATACCTGCCAACATACTTCTCTCGTCGGACGGAAAGATTTTAGCTAAGAACCTTCGGGGAGAAGAGCTGAAAAAGAAAATAGAAAACATCGTTGAGGAAGCGACAGAAAAAGAAAAGAAAAACAAACAGAAGAAATAAACGGTAATCAAACGTGCTAATTAAAGTTTTCGGAGCGGCTGTTCAAGGGATTGATGCAACACTCATCACAATCGAAGTCAACAGCTCACGTGGCTGTATGTTCTATCTCGTCGGTCTTCCGGATTCCGCAGTGAAGGAAAGTCACCAACGTATTATCTCCGCACTGCAAGTCAATGGCTATAAAATGCCGACCAGTAACCTGGTTGTAAATATGGCACCGGCCGATATCCGCAAAGAAGGCTCGGCTTATGATTTGCCTCTTGCCATCGGCTTGCTGGGTGCCAGCGAAACCATATCTTCCGAAAAGTTATCCCGCTATCTGATGATGGGAGAACTTAGTCTTGACGGGAGCATTCAGCCTATCAAAGGAGCACTGCCTATTGCTATCAAAGCCCGTGAAGAAAACTTTGAGGGACTCATTATTCCTCAACAGAATGCGCGGGAAGCAGCAGTTGTCAATCAACTGAAGGTATATGGCGTCAGTAATATCAAAGAAGTTATCCAGTTCTTCAATGGTGAGCGGGAGCTGGAACAGACCGTTGTCAACACGCGGGAAGAGTTTTATCAACAGCAAACAGCCTTTGACCTGGACTTTGCAGACGTAAAAGGACAGGAGAATGTGAAAAGGGCGTTGGAAGTTGCTGCCGCCGGAGGACATAATCTCATCATGATCGGCGCTCCCGGCAGTGGTAAATCAATGATGGCTAAACGGTTACCTTCCATCCTTCCTCCCCTCTCCCTGGGTGAAAGCCTGGAAACGACCAAAATACATTCCGTTGCAGGAAAACTAAACCGGGGCTCTTCACTGATTTCCCAACGGCCATTCCGTGATCCCCATCATACGATATCGCAAGTTATATAAATATACGATTTGGTGGTAGATTATATTTGTATTATATTTGACCAGTATTAACCATTTATAGCTTTTCTTTATATGAAGTGTATATTGTTAGTCCGGGTATCAACAGAAAGCCAATCTTTTAATGAACAGGAAAAGGAGTTATATGACTTAGCCTATTCCCATGGTTACAAAAATAATGATATTGTCTCAATAGCAACAAAAGAAAGTGCGATAAAGCTAAATGAGGAAGAAAGATACGGTCTCAATCGCATGAAAGAATTAGTAGAAACTGGTAAATACGATTGTGTGTTCGCATGGGAGATTTCTCGTATTGCTAGACGTAAAAAAATTCTATTTAGTATTTTGGAATATCTTGTAGAAAGAAAAATTCAACTTATCATTAAAGAACCTAGAATTCATTTGCTCAAAGAAGATAGAACAATAGATGAAGGAGCAGAAACGATGTTTACTTTATATGCTCAATTAGCCGAATCTGAGATGAGAAATAAGATGTCTCGGTTTGAAAGAGCGAAGAAAGAAGGCTATAACAAAGGAAAGTATATGGGAGGAAAAGTAAAGTTAGGCTATAAAATAGACGAGAATGGATTTTGGGCTATTGATGAGAATGATTCCAAACTAATACAACTTATGTTTGATCTATATAATTCTGGTGAGTATAGCATATCAGAACTTGGAAAAGAGCTTAAATCAAGAGGTTATTTTAAAAATCTTTCCATTACTAATGTTAAAGCAGAAATTTATCATATGCTTAAAGATCCTTTGTATAAAGGAGAGCGAACCAGTAATAATATTTATCCTCGGATAATAGATGATGAAACGTGGGAGAAATGTAGAGTGAAACGACAGGAAAATCGAGTACGTTCAAAACAAAAAGGATCGCATTTACTAACTCCATTAATTCGTTGTTCATGTGGTGCTTCTTACTCTGTTAATCTTATGGATGGCTCTTATTCTTGTAGGGTAAAGCACAATGGAGTCGAAAAAGGATTAATTCACTCTCCTGATATTAACGTAAATATGATTGAGTCTCTAGTTTGGTATGTTGCTCTTCAAGAATTGCATGAAGACATGGTTTGTAAGCGGAGTGATGCTAAAAAAACTTATGAGGAAGAAATCAAAATATATAACCAAAAAATAACATATTCTTGTGAATTGGTTGATTCTACAATGAAACGTCGATCTGATTTAGATGAAAATTATTTTGTTCATGGTCGTTTGACTAAAGAAAAGTATGAGGAATTTACTCAGAAACAGAATGATATTATAAAGAAGGAACAAAACAATATAAGAAAATTTGAAGCTGCTATCAATAATTTGCAGCAACAGATTCAAGCTGATATTACTTTTGACGATATGATGAATTCTCTTAGTAGTTCCTATGATAGCCTAAGAAATGGAACGGATTTAGAAACGATGAGAAAAATAATTCATCGATACATTGTAGAAGTTAATATTGAACCATGGGCAGGTAAGGCAACTTGTTTCTGGAAAAGGGTTATAATCAAAACAACTCACGATGCCGAAAATAAAGAAAAAATAAAGTTTCTTCAAAAGCAAGGGCTGGATAATATAGCATTTACGTTTACTAACATTTTTTATGCAAATACGTTTCATAAGAAAGCATACTGGGATAAGAACATGAAGAACTGCGTGCCGATGGTATATATACCACGATTAGAAAGAAAGAGAGGAAAGTAACTAAGTGATAATATTTCAATAATACTACTGTTATGGAAAAAGATTTAATAAATACAAATCAAGCAGATTTTGTTACGAATAAAATCAATTCATTGTTAGATGAAACAAATGAATATTATGCTGCCCTAGAACGAACGGTAAGGATTTATTTAAAAATGGCTGAGGATCCTGAGGATGTTATCGGAAAAATTAGAGAAGAACTTAAAAAAGAAAATAGCCGTAGAAGTGAAAAATCAAAAAGCAGGTTAAGACATATTCTTTCAAAACTGAGGATGGCATCATTTATACTTGAGGTTGTTATACCTCTCTTTTATGCTATACAACACATATTACTATATAGAAGTCCCGAAAGAAGCATGCAACTACTAGATTCTATTGATTTTGTGTCAAATTCAAGAGTGTCTATAGACGATTTTTTTTATATACTAACGAAACTTCCTAGAAGGGTATCTGGTGTTATTATTGACAATATCTTATGTTCTATTCATGACAAAGAGCTTCTATGTCAATATCTTATTGATAATAATAAAGAAAGTTTTGTCAATCTTATATATTCAAAAAATATAGATATTACAAATGTTTTAAAAATTTGCTCTATATATAGTAACAAGATTTTAGCAGAAACGATAATGTCTACTCCTTTGGATAAAGAAAAAATGACAATCTTGGAAGAGTTCTCTACTCCTTCAGACTTGATTGATCTGTTTGAAGAATTTTTTCCTGCGCTATCTCAGGTGATAGAATGTGAAGAGCGAAACGAACATGATAATTTAGAACCATTTACTCTTGCTTTTAAAGAAGTTTTGCAGCTATATCTAATAGAGAAAAAATATTACACCTCAAAAGAACAGGCTATTATTGAAAAAATTATAAAAAATCCGGAATATACTGATATATGTAACAATGTTTTTAATGAATTGAAACTAGAAAGTTGGGTTAATAAGTCAGTAGAAGTCAAAGATATAAGTTCTGATAGTGATTGCAATAAAGAATTCACATTACCTGATGATTATTTTAATCGAGAACCAATTGAGAACAATAATATTTGTTTTTGTAGACTTCAAAGATATGTTAAAGAAAGAGGATGTAAAGTTTTTATGGAGTTTATTAATTATTTGGCAGAAAATAACTATATTGAAAATACTATTGCAGTAAAAGAAAAATTTGCTTTTCATCTGACAGGAATTATTCTGTCTGACAGTTCAATGGAAAGAATAAAAAAGATAGAGAAAATTGAGTGGAAGCAAGAGGCACGGTATTTATTCTATATAATTAGTCACTTCTATAAAAAGTGGGATTACAAGAGCGACAGAATGAAAGAGGTTTTCTACTGTAAAGATCCAAAATTTGAAAAAAACATTTCTTCTTTTTCTTCGTATGCAACTAGAGGTGGCTTAAATACTAAAGATCCTTTTTTGATTAAAATAAGGAATTTGTATCCTAAAATAGAAGCTCTAAAACAATAAAAGAAGAAGTAATAGTATAATATCAAGAGGATGTATCTGTGTGTTTTGAAATGCAGAGATACATCCTCTTTTCGCTATAATCTATTTGATATTACACTTACCTTTTTTATATTTTCTCTATGTAGAATTCAATAAATTAGCTCCATTTTTTTGCTATTTCTGTTATAACAATCTTTGCGCTTGTTATAACGTATTGATTATTACCCACTTAAATATAAAATATAGATATTTGCAGCGTTAAAAAAGTAGCATTATAAAAAGATTGTGATAATGCTACTTTCTTTGTCCGCCATCATG
>OCPV01001509.1_pt1 | contig 12536 bp, 6 predicted proteins | sample 1538511 | NCBI WGS metagenome assembly OCPV01 (sample SAMN04571704, study PRJEB22368) | human gut metagenome | biome: human gut; material: stool | host: Homo sapiens | place: Luxembourg | collected 2012-08-30 | reverse complement strand
AGCATACGGCGATAAACTATTGTTTGACGATTTGAACTTTATGCTTCCTCCTAACGGTATTGTCGGTGTCATCGGTCCTAACGGTGCAGGAAAAACAACTCTTTTCCGTCTGATTATGGGATTGGAAACGGTAGATAAAGGTGAGTTTGAAGTAGGAGAGACCGTAAAGGTATCCTATGTAGACCAGCAGCATAAAGACATTGACCCGAACAAGAGCGTCTATCAGGTAATCTCCGGTGGTAATGATTTGATCCGTATGGGTGGACGTGATATCAATGCACGTGCGTACCTGTCCCGTTTCAACTTTGCCGGTGCCGATCAGGAAAAACTTTGTGGTGTTCTTTCCGGTGGTGAAAGAAACCGTCTGCATCTGGCGATCGCTCTGAAAGAAGAAGGTAACGTTCTGCTGCTCGATGAGCCGACCAATGACATTGACGTGAACACCCTTCGTGCTTTGGAGGAAGGTTTGGAAGACTTTGCAGGGTGTGCGGTAGTCATCTCTCACGATCGTTGGTTCCTTGATCGTATCTGTACGCATATCCTCGCTTTTGAAGGAGACTCTAATGTATTCTACTTTGAAGGTTCCTATTCAGAATATGAGGAAAACAAATTGAAGCGTCTAGGCAATGAAGAGCCGAAGCGTGTTCGTTATAGAAACCTAATGACTGACTAGTATTTGCTGACAGATTACAAGTTAAATCTCACTTAATATACGAAAGTGAAAGGCTCTGCAAACATTGCAGGGCCTTTATTGTTTTCGAAAGCAATAAAATGTTTATCTCTCTTAAAAGAATGTAGCATAATTGTCATCTAAGTCTAAATAATATTAATTATCTTTGTGCACAGTTTCAATGAAACAAACAATTAGTATTAACTAATAAATTACATTATGTTGAAGAGAATGCGGTCTTTTTTAGTGGTCGTAATGTTACTGATTACTGCTACGATGAGTGCGCAAGTTACCACAGCAAGTATGAGTGGTAAAGTAACAGCACAAGATGAACCTATTATTGGAGCAACGATCGTTGCTATTCACGAGCCCTCCGGTACCCGCTATGGTACAGTGACCAATGTCAGTGGGCAATTCAATCTGCAAGGTATGCGTACAGGCGGTCCTTACAAAGTCGAAATCACCTATGTCGGCTATCAGTCAGCCATTTACAAGGGCATCCAGTTGTCATTAGGAGAAAACTACGTATTGAATGTTTCTTTGAAAGAAAGTTCAGAGTTGTTGGATGAAGTAGTAGTAACAGCACCAAAAACTATCGAAAAAATAGGTACTGTTACTAATGTAAGTGAACGTCAGATGAACACTTTACCTACTATTAACAGAAGTATAACAGATTTCACAAAGCTCTCTCCTTATGCAGGTGGAAGCAGTTCTTTTGCGGGGCGTGATGGACGTTATAACAATATAACGATTGATGGTGCTTCGTTTAATAATAGTTTCGGATTAAGTTCTAATAATTTACCTGGAGGAGATTCTCAACCCATATCTTTAGATGCAATCGATGAGATTACTGTAAATGTCTCTCCTTACGATGTTAAATATTCCAACTTCACAGGTGCTTCTATTAATGCTGTAACAAAAAGTGGAACAAACTCATTTTCGGGTACTGCATATACCTATCATAAACCAAGAGGATTTGCAGGGAGCTCTATTGACGGTGAGGATATTCTTAAAGCAAAAGAATACAACTCTCATTCATATGGTGTAACTTTTGGAGGTCCAATCATTAAGAATAAGCTTTTCTTCTTCTTGAATGCTGAAATTGAAAATAAGGAAACTCCGGGGGTAACTTGGCTTCCTAATCAAGATCAAAATGGAACAGGGGATAGCGGAAAACGTATCTCACGTACTTGGGTGGGTGATATGCGTACTATCAGTGACTTTGTTAAAACTAAATATGATTATGACCCCGGACAGTATGAGAACTTCAATAATTTCCAAAGTGATAATTGGAAGTTAATGGCTCGTATTGATTGGAATATACATCAGAACCATAAGTTGACAGTGCGTTTTAATTCTGTTTCCTCAGAAGATGACAGAGAAGTAAGCGCTAAGTCCACTATTATAACTAGTACTAATTCTAATCGTTATGGTTTGGATGCCTTTTCTTTTGGTAATTCAAACTATAAGATGAAAAACGTAGTAACATCGATAACAGGCGAGTTAAATAGTCGTTTCTCGAATAATGTTCAGAATAAACTGTTAGCCACATATACTCATATTAGTGATACACGCGAGCAGAAAGGCTCTGATTTTCCTTTTGTCGATATATATAAGGACGGAAAGCAATATATAACTTTAGGTACAGAAGTGTTTACTCCTAATAATCAGGTTATCAATAATGTATTTAGTCTTGTTGATAATGTGAGTATATCATTAGGAAAACATGAATTGCTTGCTGGCGTTTCTTTTGAACGCCAATATTTTAAAAACTCTTATTTGAGAGGCCCTTACGGATATTATCGTTATGATTCAATGGATGATTTTATGCAGGGAAAAGTACCTACCATTTATGGTATTACATATGGGTATAATGGTAATGATGCTCCAGGTTCTGAGTTGACATTCGGAATGGCTGGTGTGTATGCCCAAGACGTATGGTCTCTTACTCCTAATTTTCGTTTGACTTATGGCTTACGTCTGGATATGCCAATATATATGAATTCATTGGATTCTAACAAGTCAATAGAGGAATTAGCTTTTGTAAATAATACTCATGTCGATATTTCTAAGTGGCCGAAGACGCAAGTCTTGTTTTCGCCAAGAGTCGGTTTTAATTGGGATGTAAAAGGTGATCGCTCCGTAATTGTATCAGGAGGTACAGGAATCTTTACTGGATTGTTACCTTTTGTATGGTTCACTAATCAACCAAGTAATTCGGGCTTATACCAAAATATGGTAGAGTATAATACACAAAAAAATCCGGGCTCTTTACCTGCTGACTTTGGTTTTAATCCTAATTATAGAGAAACTCTGCAGAAATATCCCAGTTTATTTCCTTCTACACCTTCAGAGCAAGCACCTGATGTTATAGCATATGTAGATCCTAAGTTTAAGATGCCGCAAGTTTGGCGTAGTAATTTGAATGTGGATATTCAACTGCCGTATGATTTTATGTTATCTGTTGGAGCAATGTATACAAGAGATATTTATAATGTTGCGCAGATCAATATGAATGAGGCTAAGCCTACGGGTGTGTATAATGAACAACCGGATCGTATTTATTGGGCTTCAAAAAAATACGAGTATAATGATTATACTAATGGTAAGAATGTAGTAGTAAAACTTTCTAATGGAGAAGATAAAGGATATCAATATTCTTTTAATGCTATTTTGACAAAGAAATACGATTTTGGTTTTACAGGGTCTATCGGCTATACTTATACAATGGCTAAAGATCTGACTGCAAATCCTGGGTCAGCACCTAATTCAGCATGGCAAAATAATGTGGCAGTAAATTCATTGAATGATCCTGGAGTATCTTATTCTTTATTTTCTACGCCCCATCGTATTATTGCTAATGCTTCTTATGAAATTAATTATGCTAAATGCTTAAAGACAACATTCTCGTTATTTTATTCAGGATATCATACAGGACGTTATTCCTATACATATTATAATGATATGAATGGTGATGGCAATTATTCGGATTTAATATACGTGCCTAACTCTCAGGATGAAATGACCTTTGTTGATATTACAGATAAAAGTGGTGCTATTACTTATTCTGCTGTAGATCAAGCTAAAGATTTTTGGGATTTTGTGAACAATGATTCTTATCTTAAAGATCGTAAGGGAAAATATGTGGAACGTAATGGATCTTTAACACCTTGGATTAATCGCTTTGATTTTAAAATTGCTCAGGATTTTTATGCAACTTTAGGTGGGCGTAAATATGGAATACAGGTTAGCCTTGATATGCTGAATGTAGGAAATATGATTAATTCAAAATGGGGAGCATATCAATCTTGTGGTCTCAAGAGTTATGACAATGTACAGTTATTAAAAACTGCTAGCAAAGTTGGTGAACCCTTGACTTACCAGATAAATGCTAATTCACGTGAAGCTTTTAAAGAAAGATCATCATGGCAATATACCAATACCATTGGTAGTGCATGGTCTATGCAATTAGGAGTAAAAGTTACTTTCTAATACAAGTTTTAAAGTTAAAAAGAAGGATTTTATTTTAATGGGAAGCCAGTTAATTCATAATGAGTTAACTGGCTTTTTTGTAGCCTTTCTATATAGTGATATACAGCGTAAGGTTTATAACCTCATTCTCATCACCACCGGATTATGATCACTATACTCCAAATCCGGAGAGAAGTAATCCACCCCTTGAAACTCAGACGAATGGAGGATATAGTCGATTCTCAGCAGATGCTTGAAATATCGGAAAGTGTACATATACCCATGTCCGCAGGTCTGAAAGCCATCATTCATCTTTTCTCCTTTTACAGTTTGATATACATATGAAGAAGGGAGAGAGTTGAAGTCACCGCATACCAGGGTGGGATAGGGAGAATCGGAAATCAATTGATTGATATGTTCAGCTTGTGCGGCACGTTTCTTGAAGTTCTCGTGCAGACCATCGGCAAGGGTGAGAGCGGCACGTTCCGCACGGTCGGTATCATCCGCACGAAGTTCTTTTTCCAGTTTGCGCTTGTTGCGGCTGACTTCCGTAGTCTGCAGATGATTGTTGAACAGACGGATTGTTTGGTCGTTAATGTCGATATCACACCACAGGCTGCAGTTGTTGGAATTTGGGTAGGTGACGAGCTGCTTCTCCTTGATGGGATAACGGCTGAACACAGACAGTTGCAAAAGACTCTCCCCGGCAGGAGAAGAAGGTACATAGTAATACGGCCATTCGGAAAGAACGGTGCGAAGACTGTCAATACCAAATTCATGATTGATCCCAAACTCTTGAAAACAGAAGATATCTACACCGAGCTCCTTCATGTAAGCAGCGATTTGCTTGCATGAGAAACCTGTGTGCTCGTGATTAAAGCTGTTAACGTTATAGGTGGCAATAGTCAGTGCTGATTCGGTGGCCCTTTCGTTTTTCTTCAGAGATTCAGTATTCGGTTGGGAAGCCGAATCGAAAAGCGGGGACTGGAGGACACGGGTCAGATCCCAGTATGGCGATTAAAGGAATGAAAACCCAGCATCGCCAGCGAACCGTCCAATAGATGGCAGAGACGACATTAGCCAGCAAAAGCATCGGCAGAACCAATCCGATAAAGGGCATCAGCTTAAAGCCGCCCGGCGAAGCATCTCCGGCGAAGGCTCCGGCTAATGTGAAACCTGCCAGAATGCTCGTCAGCAGGATAGACAGGTAGTAAAGTAATCTATATAAGGCTTTCATTTTATGGTAACCATTTATTAATCATATCCTTGAGCTTCGCTTGAGAGATCGGCTTGGCGATGAAGTCGCTGCATCCGGCATCCATTGCAGCTATCTGATCCTGTTGATAAGCATAAGCACTTTGTGCGATAATGGGCACAGTATGAGAAAGCTCACGAATGATCTTCGTAGCCTCCAGACCGTCGAGATTAGGCATTTTGATATCCATCAGAATAAGGTCAGGCTTCGCTTCATCGTATGAGGTAACGGCCTCCATACCGTCCCGTGCACGTATAAGCCTGTACTTTCTTCCAAGAATAGCCTTCAGCAAGTCGAAGTTACTGTCCTCATCTTCCGCTATCAGAATAGTCCGCTGGCTTGGAGAGGCATTGGCGGAAATACTATCGGAACTATTATCGTCCGTATTTCCGGAAGTCTTTTCAGAATCCTCCTTGACAGACGTTTCTACTGACGTCTCCGTAGAAGCCATGTCAATCTTTATAGAACCCGTGTCGGTCGATTGTTCCGACTCGTAAGGCAGGGTGAACGTGAAAGTCGTCCCTTGACCTACCACCGAAGAAACGGAGATTTCACCTCCCAATCGTTCGACAATTGTTTTACAGATAGACAGTCCGAGTCCCGTCCCCTGCGCATAGTTGTTCAACTTGGCAAAACGTTCGAACACACGTTCTATCTTCTCCGGTTCGATGCCCGTACCGGTATCAGTTACGTGGAAAACGATCTGATTGCCCACCAGTTTATATCCGTAACTGATGCTGCCCGCCTTCGTGAATTTGAATGCGTTACCTATCAGATTCGAGAACACTTGGAACACCCTGTTCTTGTCAGTCTCTATCACCAGTCCGTTTTCGGATGGCTCATAGATCAGTTGTACCCCTTGCGGCGTGCGGAATACGTGGGCGTCATGCACCTCTTTACACAGGCTATGGATATTTACCGGTGCGCTGGTGAACTCGATAATGCCCGATTCGATCTTCGAAAGATCAAGAATTTCGTTGATCAGTTGCAGCAGACGTTCGTTGTTGGCTTCGACGATCTCATAAAATGTTTTACGTTCTTCCTTATTTTCACTTTCGGCTATCAGATGTGAGAAGCCGACGATGGCATTCAGAGGTGTGCGTATTTCATGACTCATATTGGCGAGGAAAGCAGACTTCAGTTTGTCCGACATTTCGGCTTTCTCTTTGGATGTCTGAAGTTCCCGTTTGATCTTTTCCAGCTCCGTGATGTCCCATTCGATGCTGACGATGATGGGGGAGGAAAGTTCGTCTCCGTCCACCCGTATTTTCCGTTTGTCGAGGATGATCTCGTTTCCGTTTTTGTCTTTCCCTTCGGTTGTCCAGTGCAGTCCCCGTCCGGTGGTGGCAACTAGTGTATCTTCCTCCCTTTTCTTTTCTGCCACTTCGGGGGGATAGTAGTCGAAGTCATTCTTGCCGATAGATTCGCCGATGCACAGATTCCGGTTGTACGATTCCCGGTTGCGGTAGATATATCGGAAATCGTTGTTGATCTCCTTGACGACAATTCCGGCGGGGAGGTTGTCGATGGTAGTATCCATGATCAGGTTGAGCCGTTTGATTTGCGCTTCGTAGTGCAGTCGCTCGGATATGTCGTGGGAGAATGACCAGTAACTTTCTTCACCGGAGTCGTTGGTGACGTTATACATGATTCCCTCGTAAGCCAGTATATTCTTGCTGACTTTCGAAGGATGATGGGCGACGAAACTTCTGCTTCCTCCGTGCAGGATATCCTTGCAGCGTTCATGCCAGTCTTTCTGCGTGTTCATATCGCCGGCGATTTCATAGATTTTCAGTTTGCCGATCTCCTCACTTTCCGGGATGCCGTGGTTGTGGAGGAACTGGCGGTTGGCGAAGATCAGCGTACCGTCCTCTTTGGCGGCGAAGATGCTCTCCTTTGCGTTGTTGATGGCGTGCGTCAGCGTGTTGATGTCGTTTCTGCGACGCTGTATGTCGGTGATGTTCTGGATGTAACCTTCGATGTTGCAGCTGCCGTTCGGTAGTTCGTCTCGCAGATAAGCCTGAAGGCGCATATAGTAAATCTCTCCGGCGACACGGACCCGATAGCTGATACTATCTTCGTTGAGTCCTTCCTCATTTTTCCGGCACCAGTTGGTGAAGCTCAGGCGGTCTTCTTCGACGATAAATTCCTGATATTTCTCCAGAGAGATACTTCTGGAAGATTCCTCGCACAATACTCCGGTGTAGCCCATGTAATAGAAGACATTGTCGCGGGTGTTGTACATCCACTGTCCGATCTGAGCCACTTTCTGTATCTCCCTCAGATTTCGGTTCACCTGTTCCAGCTGGCGTTTCACGTTGCTTCGCTGGGTGATGTCCCGATATTGGCAGAGCACCATGTCATCGTAAGGATACATGATACACTTGAAATAATAGGTATTATCCTCCAGTTCCAGCTTGTAGTTCTTGCTGATGCTTCGCTGTTCCCGAAGCACGGTCTGGAAGGTGCTGTAAACCTTCTCACGGGTATGCTCGGGCATACGTTCGAATATATTTTTTCCTAAAAGCCTCTCTTCTTGTAAAAACCATAAATTGCTATGAATATCAATATCAATGCAAATGCCATTTCTATCGACTAATAGCATGGTGTCGGCGGTCAACTTCAGTATTCTTTGCGCATTATCTGCCTCATGTAATGTTCTGTTCATGCTTGTCCGATTAGATTTATAAGATTCTGTTTCATGCAAAGATAGCAAAATATTTGATTCTCTGTTCTTATTTTTCGGCACGTTTTGCTTTTTCCCAGGCGCCGCTTCCTTTTTTTCTTTTCAGATAGCCGATTCCTTTGAGCACATTCACGTTCATGAATAAGAAATAATAGGGAATAAACAGTACTTTATTCTTTATTTGTCTGGTAGAGAGGTAATATCCCCAGTATCCCATTCCGTAGAAAAGAATCTGTAACCCCAGCAGGGTGCCATAAAACAGGGGAGATTCGCCCAATAGCAAAACGACTATATTCAGTGGCAACAGCGCAAACAGCAGGAATGGAGTGACAGACCAGCGCAATACCCGGTGCGACGTGTACTGAAAACTCAGGATTCCGTAACGGAAAGGATTCAGCAACGGGAGCAGACGCCAGATCGACTGTAATCCTCCGGCAGCGATGCGCACTTTTCGTTTTTCCTCTTCACCCATATCTGCCGATCCGCTTTCGATGGCGTAGGCATTGGTGCAGTAGGCGATGGTGTATCCTTTCATGGCGATGCGGAGAGAGAGGATGAAGTCGTCGAGCAGCGTATCCGGTTCCATCGGTTCGAAGAGTTCGCGGCGGACGGCAAACAGTTCTCCGGCAGCGCCTACAGCTGAGTAGAGACGGGAGTCGAGCGCTTTCAGTGTCGATTCGTATTTCCAGTAGATGCCTTCGCCTCCGGCGGCTGCTCCGTTTTTCGTCTGTACGGCTATGCGTTTTTCTCCTGCCACGCAGCCTACTTTCGGGTTTTGAAAAGCCAGTACGATTTCACGGATTGCCTCGCTGTTGACCATCGTGTTGGCGTCCGTAAAGACGACAAGCGGGGTCCGGACGAGTGTCATTCCTCGTGTCATGGCGGCTGTCTTTCCCTGCCGTTTCGGCTGGAAGTAGACGGTTGCTTTTCCGTTCCAGCGGGTTTGGAGACGGTCGTTTGTGCCGTCATCGCTTCCGTCCGTCACCCAGACGATGCGGAGTTTGTCCGCAGGGTAATCCAGGGCGAGGCTGTTCTCCATCTTTTCGTCCACCACGTCTTCTTCGTTGAAGGCGGTGATGAAGAGGGTTACTTCCGGCAGGTCACTGTCCGGTGGCAGCACCCGTTTCTCGGGTTTCACGAAAAGCTCTTTCAGCTTGACGAGGGCGTAGAGGACGATGCCGTAGCCCAGATAGGTGTAGAACACCATGAACAGGGCGAACCAGAAGATGATTTCGAGGATGAGGGTTTCGTTCATAGCTATATTCTCGTTTAATAGATGTTTGTTGATTTACTTATTGAAGTCGTTTTTTTAGTGCCTCTTTTTTAGCCGATTCTTTCAGTATGTTTACAAAGTAGAGGGCGTCTGCTTTGTTGGAAGCATCGGAAGGATTGGCCTCATATCGTTTTACGAAATTCTCGGCGTGTTCAAACAGGTATTTCCGACAGTCGATATTGAGCATGATACCGTCTCTGTAGTCAGCATAAGATAGTCCGGTCAATGCATCATTTCCTTCGATAGAAACAATGTCATACATGCTAATTCCCGGCAAATTGATAGTGGTAGAAGGATAGTAGAAGAACTTTTCTCCCGGTAAATTTACTGTTAATTTGAAAGAACTTGCGTCTATTTGTGCTATACTAATATGGCTGTTTAAACGATAATAGTTATATTCATAATATTCTTCCTGGCTTGGAAACCATAACGAATCATCCCCATCTTTACCATAATTACTATTTAACCATAATAAAAAGTCGATCCAATTGTTGTCCGTACCATGAACACCTATGCAGATTGCTTTACGTTCTTCTTTGGGTAATTTTAGCAGGTCAGTAATCTGTTGTTTAAAATATGCTGGTGAATCGTTAAACTCCCGTTCTATCAGAGATTTTTGTAAAGTTTCAGACACTTGATACGGATATAGGGTAATTGCTCCTGCTTGTGCGGTCATCGTTTGAATTTCCGGACATTGAAGAGCAGCAGTTACGTATGTTTTATTTCCATTGGGTTCAGCAAGAAATTTACATCCCCTTCCTGTGAGTTTCTCTACAATAATGTTTTGGGCAATATCAAAATGTTCCAATATTTGTATTGGATCATTAGCATCTTTTGTCATTACATCATGGAGGGCAATGCCTGTTCCATAGTTCAACATCTCTCGTATGTTATCCCATATAAGTCCGGATTTCATATAAAAACGATAATAGTTTGCAGTAAACCCCGGCAGTACGTTTGTTTCAGCATCCATCCATTTTTCTTCAGGGGCAAGAGTGGTAGTAATAGCAAACCGAACTTCATTTCCTGCTCCGTCTGTACATCCCAAAGATTGGTTGGCGGAAATAATAGTAGGGGGAAGATCCCCTTTTTGCAAATGTTTGATGTCAAAATATAATTGATGTTTCATATTCTGATCAGTGGGAGTTGGAGTAGGATAAGGTATTGAACTTGAGATCGGTTTACCGTTTATTGCAGCCCACGTACGGCAAAAAGCAGCCTGCATGCAGTCGTCTTGTGTTAGCATCAACATCCATGTCTTATTGTATTTTAAATGAGGGATTTCGACATTAATATCTTTGGTCTGTATTTCTTTTTTTGTGTGGATAATGATTTCTGCTGTAACGTTTGCTGTTTCTTTGTCGAAAGGATACATATAGACGGGAGTAGAATCTGTATCTTTTTCGTTATTGTCTTGTCCTGTATTTCTATTCTCATCGTATAGATTCATTTTTCTTATACAGGAAGTATAGGTGAAAAGACAAGCTGTTACTAAGATGATATTTACTATATATTTTGCCATATCCATAATGATTTTGATGAGACCTTATTTGATGAGATTAGAGTCTTTATCTTTGTATGCCGTCTTTTTGATAAAGAGTCCGGTGATTTCTTTCAGTGCTTTGATTACCCGTATCCATATATTATCAATCAGTGATCCTTCAGAATTTAGGGTTCCATTACTTGTAAGCACTCGTGCTTTGCGACTTGTAATAAATACGATTTTTCCATACGGTTTCATAGCTAATGCTAACGAACCGTCTTCTCCGCGGATAATATCTGTACGAAATCCAAACCGACGTCCTATTTCCGTATTAAAACTGAAAGCCATACCTCGCACACAGAGTTCAGGACGCTGGATGGCTTGTAAGCGGAGGTATATATCGCGCAGGCCTTCGTAGCACCATAGTCCGAATCGGGAATGTCTTTCGTCAACCATAAAACTCCATAAACTGAATGTACATGCAACCTTCGGATTCATTAGATATTTTACATGCGTTTCAATGTAATGCGGTGGATATAAAGTATCTGCATCAATACAAATATGATATTTTCCTTTTGCATGGTCCAATCCGCATTGGCGGGCGTATCCCGGACCTTTCTTCGTTTCGTTATAATAGGTAACTCCCAATGATTTTAATACTTCTTCCGTTTTATCCGTTGAATTGTTGTTAACGGCTATTATTTCAATGGGGAAATGGCAATGATTCTCGGAGAGTGACCAGATACAACTTATCAGATGACGTTCCTCATTGTGTGCAATGAGTACAACCGATACCAGTGGAGAATCGTTTTGACGTTCTTTGAGTTGTCTTTTGACTTTGCGGATACTATCGTCAGAAATCTCATCAAAAGATTTCCCGTATACTTCCAGATAAGTTTTATACCACTTTACCATATGTTGTTCTGTTATTTAGAAGAATAAGTTAATGATTCGAATAAGTTTTTCCATTGTGGCATCACATTTTCCGGCAGAAAGCGTTTTACGTTTTCCCTGGCTTTGTGTCCCATCTTGATGCGTACATTTTCATTCTCAATCAGATAGCAGATTTTGTCTGCAAGTTCCTTGATATTTTCTTTCTCCACTAGTAGACCGTCTTCATGGTCTTTTATAATATCCGAAGGACCATGCGGACAGTCAAATGAGACACAGGGTATACCACATGACATTGCTTCTGCCAAAACGAGTCCAAAACCTTCGTATCGGCTTGATAAGACAAATATCGAACTCATACAGTATTTTTCGGCTATATTCGATACAGTGTGATGAAGCAGACAATTATTATTTAGTTGTAGTTCATCTATTAGTTTGGTGAACTTCTCTTTCAGGTCGCCTTCTCCATAAATATGTAGTTTCCAGTCCGGATGTCTTTGGGCGACAATGCTCCAGGCGGGGATTAGCATATCAAATCCTTTTTGGGGCGCATATCGCCCTACAGCAATAGCATTATGTGACAGAATATCTGTTTGTTTTCCTTCTACAGGAGTAGAAATAGGATTAGGGATGATGCTGATATTAGTCAGTTCCGGCCAGTCTTTAGCTCCTTCACTTGTAAGTATAATCACTCTGGACAGTTTAGACAGGTTTTTGACAAATCTGTTTGCCCATCTTTTCTTTATCATGTTGACAATCGGGCTTTTACGTTTCAGTGCTTCTGCGCCATAGGCGTAGCGGCTGACG
>OCPV01001497.1_pt1 | contig 12654 bp, 7 predicted proteins | sample 1538511 | NCBI WGS metagenome assembly OCPV01 (sample SAMN04571704, study PRJEB22368) | human gut metagenome | biome: human gut; material: stool | host: Homo sapiens | place: Luxembourg | collected 2012-08-30 | reverse complement strand
TACGTGAGTCACGTAGTGAGTTGTTAAAGCCCCTTTTGTTTATTGCCGAATTTTGCCGCAGAGAAACAAAAGAAAGGACAAAATATGAAAGTGATAACGATTGAAAGTTCCGCCTTCACCGCCCTGACGGAACAGATAGCCGAGATAGCGGTCTATGTGCGTGCCGTTTCCGGTGAGAGGAAGGGAGAGTCTTCCGACATGCTGCTCACCACCCGCGAGGCGGCGCACCTGCTGAACGTGAGTACCCGTACCCTCCAACGTATGCGCAGCGAACAGCGCATCGGCTATATCGTGCTGCGCGGCAAATGCCGCTACCGCCGGTCGGAAATAGACCGCCTGCTCGCAGACTGCACCGTGGCAGAAGATGCAGCGACACTGACGGAACTGAAACGCAACCACACGCTGCGCACGGGCGGCGGCAAACCCAAAGGAAGGAGGACATAAGATATGGAACTGCTTACACGAAACAATTTTGAGGACTGGATGCAGAAGCTGATGGAACGGCTCGACCGTCAGGACGAGCTGTTGCTCTCCCTGCGACCGTCCGGCAAAGCCCCGAACCCGATGGAAAGTATCAGGATGTTCGACAACCAAGACCTCTGCATGCTGCTCCAGATAAGCAAGCGTACCCTGCAGCGCTACCGCAGCATCGGTGCATTGCCGTACAAGACGCTCGGCAAAAAGACCTATTACAGCGAGGAGGACGTACTGACATTCCTCTCCGAACACGTAAAGGATTTCCGCAAGGAAGATATAGCCTTCTACAAGGCGCGTATCCATAATTTCTTTAATAAATAACCCATTAAAACATTTTTCAAATGGCAAAGAAAACAACAGAAAAAGACGTGCTGATAGTCCGCGACGAGAAGACGGGCGAGATCAGCGTGGTAGCCGGGCTTAACGCCGACGGCTCACCCAAGCGTACCCCCGCAAAGGCGGAGAACGCACAGAGTTTCCTGCAATTCGACCGCCACGGCGACGTGCTGGACAACTTCTTCAAAAACTTCTTCCGGCAGTGCAAGGAACCCAGCCGCTTCGGTTTCTACCGTGTCGCGGCAGACCAAGCCGACAAACTGATGGAGGTGATGAAAGACCTGCTGAAAGACCCCGAAGCCAACAAAGAACTGCTTGCGCCCCACAAGGTGGACACTTCCGGCTACGAAAAGCAGGTAAAGGAAGAACAGACCGCCGGGATGCCGGAACAAAAACAGGAAGGACAACCCAAAGAAACCCAAAAACAGGAAGAAATGGAAAAGAAGCAGGAACAGAATCAGGAAAGCCCGCAACAACAGGCGCAGGGAAGACGTGGCTACCAACCCATTGACGAGAGCAAAATCAACTGGCAGGAGCTGGAAGAGAAATGGGGCGTGAAACGTGACGACCTTGAAAAGTCCGGTGATCTGAACAAGATGCTCAACTACGGCAAGTCCGATTTGGTGAAAGTGTCGCCCAAGTTCGGCGGCGAGGCTTTTGAACTGGATGCCCGCCTTTCCTTCAAGAAGGACGGTGAAGGCAATGTCAGCCTCGTGCCGCACTTCATCCGCAAGGAGCAGAAACTCGACGAGTACAAGGAACACAAGTTCTCCGACGAAGACCGTAAGAACCTGCGCGAAACGGGTAACCTCGGCAGGGTCGTGGACATCGTGGACAAAGAAACGGGTGAAATCATCCCCTCGTTCATCAGCATAGACCGCAAGACGAATGAAATCACGGACATTCCTGCAAACAAGGTACGCATACCGGAGCGCATCGGAAAGACGGAAATCACCAAGCAGGAACAGGATATGCTGCGTGCCGGGTTGCCCGTGCGCGACAAGCTCATCGAACGCAACGACGGCAGGAAATTCGTCACCACTCTTCAAGTGAATGTAGAGCAGCGAGGCGTGGAGTTCGTACCGGGAACTGGCAGGTCGCCCCGTACCGCCCAGATGCAGGAAGCCAAGAACAATCCCACGCAGGGACAGGCTCAGGGCATGGAAAATTCCGCAGCCCCACAGAAAGAGCAACGCCGCAACACGTGGACGAACGCTGATGGCAGTATCCGCCCCATCAGCAAATGGAGCGGTGTGAACTTCACCGACCAGCAGAAAGCCGACTACGCTGCGGGTAAGGCGATAAAGCTGGAGAACGTGACTGACAAGCAAGGCTTCCACGCCACGATGTACATCAAGTTCAACCCGGAGAAGGGACGTCCGTACCGCTATGACACCAACCCCGACAATGCGCAGAAGGTCGCCCCATCCAACGAGAGCCGTACACAGGTGGCGGTGAACAGCGAAGGCAAGACCAACGAGGCGACCAAGAACCTGAAAGAGCCGTTGCTGAAAGGACAGACCGCCCCGAAAGACGACAAACAGCAAAAGCTGCAGGAGAAATCTCAGAAGAAAAACAACAAGGGCATGAAGATGTAACATCCCGTGTCCGCCACTAAATCCAAAGTAACAATTCATAAAAAAAAGTAATCAGCATGAAGACAATCATTGCAGAAAAGCCATCCGTGGCACGTGAAATCGCCCGCATCGTGGGCGCGACAAAGAGAGAGGAAGGATATTTCGAGGGAGGCGGTTATGCCGTGACATGGGCATTCGGACACCTCGTTCAGCTTGCCATGCCCGACGGCTACGGCGTGCGCGGATTTGTCCGTGACAACCTCCCGATTATTCCCGACACATTCACGCTCGTCCCCCGTCAGGTCAGGACGGAGAAAGGTTACAAGCCCGACAGCGGCGTGGTGTCGCAGATAAAAGTCATCAAAAGACTGTTCGACACAAGCGAACATATCATCGTGGCGACCGATGCCGGACGCGAGGGAGAGCTTATCTTCCGCTACCTCTACCACTATACGGGTTGCACCACTCCTTTCGTGCGCCTGTGGATCAGCTCTCTCACCGACAAAGCTATCCGCGAGGGACTGCGGAAACTCGAAGACGGCAGCAAATACGACAACCTCTACCTCGCCGCCAAAGCGCGGAGCGAATCCGACTGGCTCGTGGGCATCAACGGCACGCAGGCTCTCTCCATCGCCGCCGGACACGGCACTTACTCCGTCGGGCGGGTGCAGACACCCACGTTGGCGATGGTGTGCGCACGCTACTGGGAAAACCGCCGCTTCACGGTGGAACCTTTCTGGCAACTCCATATTGCCGCTGACGGAGGCGATGGTGATACCGTGAAATTCTCTTCCACCGGGAAATGGAAGGAGATGGAGCCTGCCACAGTCTTATATAATAAGGTAAAGGAAACAGGCACAGCCACCGTCACGAAAGCGGAACGCAAGGAGAAGATAGAGGAAACTCCGCTCCTGTACGACCTGACCACGCTCCAGAAGGAAGCCAACGCCAAGCATGGCTTCACGGCGGAACAGACGCTTGAAATCGCCCAGAAGCTCTACGAGAAGAAGCTCATCACCTATCCGAGAACCGGAAGCCGCTATATTCCCGAAGACGTGTTCGCGGAAATCCCCAAGCTGCTTGCCTTCATCGGCAGCCTGCCCGAATGGAAGGGCAAGTTGCAGCCGAAAGCCGTGCCGACACGCCGCAGCCTGGACGGCGGCAAGGTGACAGACCACCATGCCCTGCTCGTCACGGGCGAGAAGCCGCTGTTCCTCTCCAAAGAGGACAGCACCGTCTATCACATGATAGTCGGGCGCATGCTTGAGGCTTTCTCCGAAAAATGCGTCAAGGACACTGCCACCGTCACGGCAGAGTGTGCCGGAGTGGAGTTCGTGGCAAAAGGCAGCATCATCAGGCAGGCCGGATGGCGTGCCGTCTATGGCAAGGAGAATGGAGAAGAGAACAACAGCCAAGAGGAAACCGCCGCCATTCCCTGTTGGCAGGAAGGCGACACGCTGGCACTGAAAGCCGCCTCCATCACGGAGGGAAAGACCAAACCCAAGCCGCTGCATACCGAAGCCACCCTGCTGTCCGCGATGGAAACGGCTGGCAAGGAGATAGAGGACGACGCATTGCGGCAGGCTATGAAGGATTGCGGCATCGGCACGCCCGCCACCCGTGCGTCCATCATCGAAACGCTTTTCAAGCGCGGCTATATGGAACGCTGCAAGAAGTCGCTTGTCCCCACCGAAAAAGGGCTTGCCCTCTACTCGGTCGTGAAGGCGATGCGTATTGCCGATGTCGCCATGACGGGCGAATGGGAAAAGGAATTGGCACGCATCGAGCGTGGGGAACTGCCCGCCGATGACTTCCGCAGGAAGATTGAGGCATATACACGGGAAATTACCTCCGAACTGCTGTCGTGCGACAAGCTGTTCGCCCGCAGGGATTCCGGCTGCAAGTGTCCCAAGTGCGGAGCGGGGACGATGCAGTTTTACGGCAAGGTCGTCCGCTGCGACAACGCGGAGTGCGGTCTGCCCGTGTTCCGCCTGAAAGCAAACCGCACCCTCTCTGATGATGAAATCAAAAACCTGCTCACCGACGGACACACGAAACTGCTCAAAGGATTCAAGAGCAAGCAGGGCAAGAGTTTTGATGCCGTAGTCGCCTTTGACGGGGACTATAACACGGTTTTCGTGTTCCCAGAAAGGAAAAGTAAAGCGACCTCTGCGAAAAGAAGAAAATAAATGTTTAACTTTGCCACTGGTTCAGAGTAATGAATTGTTCTTCGATACCGGATTACACTCATACTTTGGATTTAGTGGTGGCACTCGGAGGGATACCGGGTGCCTTTTTCTTCTCGTTTTCCAACGATTATCCCTGTCATCATTATCAATCCACTAAATTCCAAAGAAATGAACAACAAGAAAAAAAACGAGGGTCGGACCGACTTTTCCTATTACGGTCTGTACCTGCTGGACTACCTCACCACGAACAAGTTTGAACAGGCAGCCGATGAAGCCTTCATCCGAGAAAGAACCGACCGTGCCGCCGAAGCGTATGAACGGGCAAGGCTCGAAGGCTATCCTGTCGACGGGGCGCAGGAACTGGCGATGAAGGTGCTGACGGAGGGCCTTCGCTACTCCAGGCACGCCATCCTGCGCGAAGTCGTGGAGAACGAATTTGCGGGTGAAGTGCCGGAAGAAAAATGTGAAGCCTTTACCCAGAAGCTGCTGCCGCTTGTCGGAAACGTATTCTCCATCTATGACCTCTCGGACGACAATTTCGCCCTGTCGCCCGAATATGACCTGCTCTACACGGAGCTGACGGGAGCCGTCATCCTCTATATCGAAGAGTATGGCGTTTAACCGCAAACAGAGGCTGAGGGACAACATCGAGGCGATACGGACGGCATTCCTCCTTGACAGGGAACAGCGCACACCCACCGCACGCGAACGGCTCTTGTTAGAGCGTTATTGCGGGTTCGGGGGACTGAAGAGCATACTCAACCCTGCAAGGGAACTGACGGATGCCGTCCACTGGGCGAAGTCCGACCTCGAACTGTTTGCCCCTACCGTGGAACTGCACAGGTTGCTGCGGGAGAACACAAAAGACGAGACGGAGTACAAACGGTATATGGATGCCATGAAGCAGTCCGTGCTGACCGCCTTCTATACCCCGCCGGAGATAACCGGGACCATCGCGGACGTGCTGCATGAACACGGCATCCGTCCCGACCGGGTGCTGGAGCCGTCGGCAGGTGTCGGTGCATTCGTGGACTCCGTGCTGGAGAACAGACCGGACGCGGACATCATGGCTTTTGAGAAAGACCTGATGACGGGCAAGATACTGAAGCACCTGCATCCCGGACAGAAAGTAAGGGTACAGGGCTTCGAGAAGATAGAAAAGCCGTTCATGAACCATTTTGATGTGGCTGTCTCCAATATACCGTTTGGCGATGTGGCGGTGTTCGACCCGGAATTTTCGGGCAGCAAGGATCCTGCAAGGCGCTCGGTGGCACGGACGATACACAATTACTTTTTCTTGAAAAGCCTTGACGCGGTGCGTGAAGGCGGAATCGTGGCGTTCATCACCTCGCAGGGGGTACTGGATGCCCCGACCAACGCGCCCATACGCGAGTATATGATGAACCATGCCAATCTGGTGGGCGTAGCCCGCCTGCCGAACAACCTCTTTACGGATAACGCGGGAACGGAGGTGGGCAGCGACCTGATTATCCTGCAAAAGAACAGCGGAAAGAATGGTGAACTGTATTACAACGAAAAACTCTTCGTGCAGACCGAACAGACCCCTATCGGCACTTCCGTAAATGGGTATGTATGGAGCATCGGCTCGCTTTCACACACGGATTTAATCAGAAGTACCGACCCATACGGGAAACCAGCCTATAAACTCCTGCACCGTGGGGACATCGCACAACTGGCGGAAGACTTGCGGGAGCATCTGAAAATAGAACTGCAACAACTTGACAGGAAACTGTATGAGAAACACAGCCTGCATCCGACAAAGGAGGAAAGCACGGCTGCGGAAGTGCAACCTGCTCCGAAAACAGAAAAGGTATCACCTTCTGTAATAGCCCCCGTTTCTGTAATTGAGCCTGTCAAGGGAGTGGAGAAGCCGCAGGCACAGCCCATAGAGGAAAAGCCGGAGATTGAGCCGCGCCAACCCAATCATTCGTCAGCCGTGCAGCTTACCCTGCTCGACCTTTGGGGTATGCCCATAGAGGAACCGTTAAAAAAGAAAAAGGCAGCGAAAAAGGAAAGCAAGCCGAAGCCTATGCCGTCCACGCCTAAACCGCAGGTCAAAGTTACTCCACCCGTTGAAGCCGCCAAGCCGGTAAACGGTAATAAGGAAGAAAAGCCGGAAAATGCCGAAAAGCCAAACGACCCGGACGACATTTACGCCACTCTGGATTGGGAAACCAATCCTCCCATCAACGGCTTCTATGAGACAATGATGAGCCTGACAGCGGAACGGCGCAAGACCCTACGGCTTGAGGCAGAACGGCACAGGCAGGAACAACTGAAAAAGATGGGTATCAAAGACACGTTGAACCCTGCTTTTGCGCCTTCTTCGGACAATATGGATAAAAAGCCGGAACAAACGGAAGAAATAAAGCAACCTGAAACACTGGCAGAAGTTGTGCCTACTTCCGAAACGGTTGCCACTTCCCTGTTCCCGGAACTTGAAACGGAAAAGCCGAAGGAGAAAGTCATGGACCTTTCTCCCCGTCCGTTCAACGGCCTGCTGGAGCCACACCACCGTGACGGCTCGATGGTGCTGGATGCTTCACGCAATCTCGGTTACCTGAAAGACCTCACGCCTTACGGTGCGACCTTCCAACCGCTCGACCTCCGTGGCTATCAAAAAGAGAAAGCGATGCTGTATATATCGCTCCGTGACGCTTACGAACGTCTGTATAGCCACGAGACGGAGAACCATACGGAACACAAACCGCAGCGCGGGTATCTCAACACCTACTACGATGAGTTTGTCATGCGTTACGGTAACCTCAACGCCAGACAGAACGTGAAACTGGTGATGATGGATGCCGGAGGGCGCGACATCCTTTCGCTGGAACGTGCGGAGGACGGCAAGTTTGTCAAGGCGGACATCTTCGACCGTCCCGTTTCCTTCTCGGTGGAGAGCCGTGTCAATGCAGGCTCTCCCGAAGAAGCCTTGTCCGCATCGCTCAACAAGTTCGGCACGGTCAATCTCGGCTATATGCGGGAGATAACCGACACCACGGAAGAGGAACTGCTTGGTGCCCTCAAGGGGCGCATCTTCTACAACCCGCTCGTAACCGGTTACGAAATCAAAGACCGCTTCATCGCGGGGAACGTGATAGAGAAGGCGGAACGCATAGAGGGCTGGATGGAGGACAATCCCGAAAGTGAGCGGATGCCGGAGGTGAAACAGGCGTGGGAGGCATTGAAGGAGGCCGAACCGCAGCGCATCGCCTTTGAAGACCTCGACTTCAATTTCGGGGAACGCTGGATTCCCACGGGTGTGTATGCCGCCTACATGAGCCACCTTTTCGACACGGACGTGAAAATAGCCTACTCCGCAAGCATGGACGAGTTTTCCGTGGCGTGCGGCTACCGCACCATGAAGATCACGGACGAGTTTTTAGTAAAGGGCTATTACCGGAACTATGACGGTATGCACCTGTTGAAGCACGCCCTGCACAACACCTGCCCCGACATGATGAAAAGTATCGGCAAGGACGAGAACGGCAACGACATCAAGGTACGCGACAGCGAGGGCATACAGCTCGCCAACGCGAAGATAGACGAAATCCGTAACGGGTTCTCCGAATGGTTGGAAGAACAGTCGCCGCAGTTCAAGGAACGGCTCACGACGATGTATAACCGCAAGTTCAACTGTTTCGTGCGCCCGAAGTATGACGGCTCGCACCAGACTTTTCCCGACCTCAACCTGAAAGGGCTGGCAAGCCGGGGAATCAAGAGCGTTTACCCGTCGCAGAAGGATTGCGTCTGGATGCTGAAACAGAACGGCGGCGGGATCTGCGACCACGAGGTGGGAACCGGCAAGACGCTGATAATGTGCATAGCGGCACATGAGATGAAGCGTCTGAACTTGGCGCACAAGCCGATGATTATCGGGCTGAAAGCGAATGTGGCGGAGATTGCCGCCACCTATCAGGCGGCCTATCCTAACGCCCGCATCCTCTACGCTTCTGAAAAGGACTTTTCGACCGCCAACCGTGTGCGTTTCTTCAACAACATCAAGAACAACGACTATGATTGCGTCATCATGTCGCACGACCAGTTCGGGAAGATACCGCAGTCGCCGGAGTTGCAGCAGCGCATCCTGCAGGCGGAGCTTGACACGGTGGAGGAAAATCTCGAAGTCTTGCGACAGCAGGGCAAGAACGTGTCGCGGGCGATGCTGAAAGGGCTGGAGAAGCGCAAGCACAACCTTGTGGCGAAGCTGGAGAAGGTGGAACACGCCATCAAGTCCCGCACGGATGATGTGGTGGACTTCAAGCAGATGGGCATCGACCACATCTTCATTGACGAGAGTCACCAGTTCAAGAACTTGACTTTCAACACCCGTCATGACCGTGTGGCGGGATTGGGAAACTCGGAAGGAAGCCAGAAGGCCCTGAATATGCTCTTTGCCATCCGTACCATACAGGAACGCACGGGCAAGGACTTGGGGGCTACGTTCCTTTCGGGCACGACCATTTCCAACAGTCTGACGGAACTGTACCTGCTCTTCAAATACCTGCGCCCCAACGAACTGGAACGGCAGGACATCCGCTGTTTCGATGCTTGGGCTGCCATCTTCGCCAAAAAGACGACCGATTTTGAGTTCAACGTAACGAACAATATCGTTCAGAAGGAGCGTTTTCGCTATTTCATCAAGGTGCCGGAGCTTGCCGCCTTCTACAACGAGATTACCGACTACCGCACGGCGGAGGATGTAGGTGTGGACAGACCAAACAAGAATGAGATACTGCACCACATACCGCCCACACCGGAGCAGGAGGACTTCATACAGAAGCTGATGCAGTTTGCCAAAACCGGCGATGCCACTCTGCTTGGCAGGTTACCCCTGTCGGAAACGGAGGAAAAGGCGAAGATGCTCATCGCCACCGACTACGCGAGAAAGATGGCTCTTGATATGCGCATGATAGACCCGAACTACGAGGACCATCCCGACAACAAGGCAAGCCATTGTGCCAAGATGATTGCAGAGTATTACCACAAGTACGAGGCGCACAAGGGTACGCAGTTCGTATTCTCCGACTTGGGGACATACCAGCCAGGGGAAGGATGGAACGTGTACAGCGAGATAAAACGCAAGTTGGTGGAGGATTACGGCATACCGGCAAGTGAGGTGCGCTTCATTCAGGAGTGTAAGACGGATAAGGCTCGTAAGGCGGTGATAGATGCCATGAACGCCGGGACGGTACGCGTGCTGTTCGGCTCCACAAGTATGCTCGGAACGGGCGTGAATGCGCAGAAAAGATGCGTCGCCATCCATCACCTTGATACACCGTGGCGACCGTCCGACCTGCAACAGCGTGACGGACGGGGTGTTAGAGCCGGGAACGAGATTGCCAAGCATTTTGCCGAGAACAACGTGGATGTCATCATCTACGCGGTGGAAAAGTCGCTGGACAGCTACAAGTTCAATCTGCTGCACTGCAAGCAGACGTTCATATCGCAGCTCAAAAGCGGAGCGATGGGCGCACGTACCATCGACGAGGGAGCAATGGACGAAAAATCGGGTATGAACTTCTCGGAGTATATGGCGTTGCTCTCCGGCAATACCGACCTTTTGGATAAGGCGAAATTAGAGAAGCGTATCGCCTCGCTCGAAGGGGAACGCAAATCGTTCAACAAGGGCAAGCGCGATTCGGAGTTCAAGCTGGAATCCAAGACGGGAGAACTGCGCAACAACACGGCTTTCATCGAAGCCATGACGGAAGACTGGAACCGTTTTCTTTCCGTTGTGCAGACTGATAAGGAAAGCAGCCGCCTTAATCTTGTTAAGGTGGACGGCGTGGATTCAACGGATGAGAAGGTCATCGGTAAGCGTTTGCAGGAAATCGCCAAGAACGCCACGACTGGTGGACTGTACAAGGCTGTCGGGGAACTTTACGGCTTTCCGATAAAGGTGGTCAGCGAGAGGACACTCAAAGAAGGTCTGGAGTTCACTGACAACCGCTTCGTGGTGGAGGGTAACTACAAGTACACCTACAACAACGGGCATCTGGCGATGGCAGACCCGATTGCTGCCGCACGAAACTTTCTGAACGCATTGGAGAGGATTCCGACCATCATCGACCAGTACAAGTCTAAGAACGAAGTGCTGGAAAAGGAGATTCCGCAGTTGCAGGAGATAGCGGGCAAGGTGTGGAAGAAGGAGGACGAGCTGAAACAGCTTAAGTCCGAACTCGCCGCACTGGACCGCAAGATACAGCTTGAGCTGGCTCCTCCGGAGCAGGAAAACACGGAAGAGAACCGGCAAGGCAACGAGAAAAAACAGACGGAACAACAGCCGGAAAGCCCGCACGTGGACTTTGTACGCAGTCATTTAATTATAGGGAGACCCGGTTTATCGGAATCCAAAGGTGTAAAACTTTAATATCGAAGTCTTGACAGAAAAAGCCAGTGGTTGAATTTTTCACCACTGGCTTTAATTCTAATAATTTTTCAATCTAATATGACCGAATCTATAACGTTAAATCATAGATTATGTGTCTATTTGTGAAGAAAAAGACGTAACTTTGTATCAAAATCAAATAAGCATAACAATGGAGCCATCTATATACAGTTTTTCACTTTATACCGCACTGCCGTTGATGTTATTCTTCGGCTTTTATTTTTTGTTTGCAAAGACTCCTGAAAAGAAAATTTTCAAGAATTATCTCCGCTCCCGACAGATTATGGGTATAGCTATGCTGCTGCTTTCGGCAAATTATTCGGTACATTTCTTCTTTGGTATCCGATTCAAAAATGCGGATTCTGCCATATTGATGAACATGTCCACATACTTCCTGTGCTATTCTCTGTTCAGTTCGGCATTGATAATGTTGCTTGATCGTTTTTACATTACCAAACGGCGTGTGTGGACACATATCATTTCATGGATTATATTTTCAACTCTTTCCGGAGTTGTGTTGTTCCTGTTGCCAAGCGGAATCATGCAAAAAATCTCTTTATTTGCTTTAGCTGTCTGGTTAATCGTTTTTGGAGTCGTTTTAGCTCGCAGAGTCATAATTGCATATCGTAGAGCCATTCGGATTTTCAATGAAACTCAGGCGGATGATATAGGCACATATATCGAATGGCTTTCCATATTCACTTATTGGGCTGTTATCTTCGGTGTCGGATGCGGATTGCTGACATTTCTGCCAGACAAATATGTTTTTATCTGGATTTTGTCGTCAATACCGTTCTACAGCTATCTTTTCTACAGCTATCAGAACTACCTGCTGTTCTATGAACAGGTGGAAAATGCTTTTGAGCAAGATATACAGTCTGAAGAAGAACTTCTGACAGATACGGAAACAGAACCTGAAATAGTTTCTGAGAAAGAAGTTCCAGTGTCCTATACAGAAATTATAGAGAAAGTGGCCAACTGGATAAAGACAGACGGCTATGTCCAGCAGGGACTTACCATAAAAGAACTGTCCGAAATACTTCATACGAACCGTACCTATCTTTCCGCTTATATCAAGACTACGTATAAAATGACATTCCGCGAATGGATAACCGGTCTCCGGTTGGAGTATGCGAAAAACATACTGAAGGAGCATCCGGAAATCAATATACAGAAGCTGGCTGAGTCTTCCGGTTTTCTTTCCCGCAGTAACTTTATCAAATCATTTACAGAGAAGGAAGGATGTACGCCTGGCAAGTGGAAAAAAGCAAATCTGGAATAATTTGTGTGGTAAAAAGCCGATGAAAAAGGTCTCAGAAGCCCATTTTCAAAAAGTGCTCAAGCGACAAAAAAGTGCTAATTCGACAAAAAGGTGCTCTAACGACAATTTGAAAAGTGCTCAAACGACTATTTTTTATAAAACGCTGTATTTCAACAGAAAAAGTTTTTGTAATATTTTGGGCGCTGAATAGCATTTATTACCTTTGGAGAAGACAAAGATAATAAATTCAAGTTTATATGAGCAGAAAAATCACTTTTCTTACCCTGTTTCTGTGGCTGATGACGGTAACTTTTCCTGTCATTGCGCAGCAGAAAGCAGACACGACCTACACCTTCCGCTTCGTTCCGCAGAAGGACATGTTCTACGTGCCTTGGAATGGCA
>OCPV01001496.1_pt1 | contig 12662 bp, 8 predicted proteins | sample 1538511 | NCBI WGS metagenome assembly OCPV01 (sample SAMN04571704, study PRJEB22368) | human gut metagenome | biome: human gut; material: stool | host: Homo sapiens | place: Luxembourg | collected 2012-08-30 | reverse complement strand
GGAGGGGTCCGAATGAGAGAGTATTGAAACTACCGATACAAGTGATGACCAGCGTGGCGATTACCGTAGCCCAGGGGCGTTTCAGTTTCTTTTCTTCGACAAGATAGGCTACCGGCACTTCCAGTAAAGATATGGCGGAAGTCAGGGCGGCGAAAGTGAGCAGGATGAAAAAAAGGATCGCCCAAATTTCACCTGCAGGCAGTCCCTGAAATACTTTAGGGAGAGTCAGGAAAACCAATCCCGGACCGGCTTGTGGATCGATATGAAAAGAAAATACGGCCGGCAGAATAGCGATACCCGCTAAAATGGCAACCAGGGTATCGGTGATAATTACTTTCAGGGAGATACCGGTCAGATTGTCGTTTTTAGGAATATAAGAAGCATAAGTCAGCAGAATACCCATCCCCACAGAAAGTGAGAAAAAAGCCTGACCTAAAGCGGATAAAATACTATCGGCGGTGAGCTCGGACAGTTTGGGAAAGAATAAGAATCTCAAGCCTTCTGCCGAACCGCTTAAAGTCATAGAATTAATACTCAACGCAATAATGATGATAAACAGTAGGGGCATCATCAGTTTGGAATACCTTTCTATCCCTTTTTGTACTCCTCCCATGATAATCGCTCCGGTAAGGAACATAAAACCGATATGCCAAAGGAGTGCTTTGTAAGGATGGGAAATGAAATTGGTGAAAATGGAATTTATATCTTCTGCACTTTGCCCGTGAAAGGAGTTACTTATAGACAACCACACATATTCGAGCGTCCAGCCGGAAACCGTTCCATAAAACGAAAGGATCAGAGCGGCTGCAATAATCGAGAGGAGACCGAACAAAAACCACTTCGTGCCCGGTGCCAATACGCGGAAAGTACCGAGTGCATTTTGTTGGGAACGACGTCCTAAAGAAAATTCGGCCAACATCACCGGTAAGCCTATGGCTATGGTAAAGAATATATAGACGAGTAAAAAAGCTCCTCCGCCGTTTGTACCTGCCACATAGGGAAATTTCCAGATATTTCCTAAACCAACTGCCGAACCTGCTAAAGCTGCTATAGCCCCGAATTTGGATTTAAAACCGATTCTATGGTTTGAATGGTGCATATCAGATCTATTTTTGACTGTAAAAATAAAACAATTCTTGTTCCCAGTTAACTTTGCAATAAAGTTTAACAGATTGAATAATAATGTTTTTGAATTCAATTTGATTTACTTTCAATTTGAAATTGAATTTTCTTATCATGTAACGATTCTGAAGTAGAAAAGTTGATGCGAGCTACTTTTCCGGTTAATAGTTGCAATGGTTGCAAAAGTTTCAGAAATTAAGCCTAACCACTGCCGTGTTTTAGTCCAATTAATATTTCTTCGATAAAAAAATTGAAAACCACTTGTATGTTACTATGGAGTAACATATATTTGTGACTGAATGGTAACATATATAAAAACAGTAAGAAAATGAAAATAGAAAAAGACAGGGAAACTACAGAAAAGCGTTTGCTTACAGCAGTTGGTGAAATCGTAGAGGAAAGCGGACTTGAGTCTTTAGGGATAAATGCCGTAGCACAAAGGGCCGGAGTATCAAAGATGTTGATATACCGCTATTTCGGATCATTGGAAGATTTGATAGCCCAATATATCATACAGCGAGATTATTGGGTAAATATTCCGACAGAGATTCCCGGGAAGAATGAACTAAACGCATTTGTTAAAGATATGTTCCGGGAACAAATTCGGCAGTTAAGGGAGGATAAAATGCTGATACGCCTATACCGTTGGGAATTGTCTGTCAATAATCCGATAGTAGAACAAATAAGGCGGAAGCGAGAGGAAAACGGGATTAAATTGATTGAATTTATTAGTCGTATTTCCGGTGTTCCTTTTTCTCAAATTCAATTTTTGGCAACAATGATTAGTAGTTCTATTACCTATTTAGCAATGTTCGGGGATGTCGGAAAAGTTTATAATGGTTACGATTTTAAGACCGATGATAGTTGGGAACAGTTAGAAAAAGGAATTAATTTGATTGTTGATAAATGGATATGATATATAATAAGTTTAGTAATCATGGTTTTAGGAAATATAAATATACATGTTCAAAATCCCGATTTCCTGTTTATGGTAGAGTATGCCATTAAAGCACCGTCAGGGCATAACACCCAACCGTGGCTTTTCAGGATCAACGAAAATAACATCGAAATACATCCTAATTTTGACAGGGCGTTGCCTGTTGTTGATTTTGATAACCGAGAATTGTTTATCAGCTTGGGATGCGCTTTGGAAAACCTTTGTATAACCGCTTTAGAAAAAGGTTATGATTATGATGTTGAATTAACGAAGACGGGGATTATAACTGTTTACCTCTCCTCTCCGGATACCTCTGGATATAATTCGTTATTTCAGCAAATTCCGTTAAGACAAACAAACCGTAGTATATACAACGGAAAACAAATACCGGAAGAAAATATTGCTGAATTAAGAGAAGTTATAAATGATGAAAATATCAATATTCGTTTTTACAAACATGGAACTCCTGAATTCGATGCCATAAGGAATTATATCGAACAGGGCAATCGGATTCAAATGCAGGACAAAGCATTTAAAAAGGAATTGAAAGAATGGATGCGTTTTAATAGGAAACACAGCGAAAAAACAAATGACGGTTTAAGCTACCTTGTTTTCGGTGCCCCTAATCTACCCAAGTTTATTTCAAAGCCTATTATTGGCCAAGCTGTAAATGAATGGTCGCAGGTAAAAGGGGATAACAAGAAAATCGCATCCGCTTCACATTTGGTTTTATTTACAACGCAAAACGATAATATTCCCGAATGGATTGATCTCGGACGAAACCTGCAACGTTTCCTGCTAAAATCTACTGAACTGAACATTATTCATTCTTACTTTAATCAACCGAATGAAGTACGGGAATTATCTGTAAAAATGGCTGAATCCCTCGGTTTAGCCGGGGAATACCCTACAATACTATTACGAATGGGTTATGGTGAAACGATGCCATATTCGAAAAGAATAAACGTAAATAAAGTTCTTATAAACAATTGATAAAAACACTGCGAGAATGATAAATAAGTGTAGATATGTATATCACTGTCTTCCTGTAAATTTAAGTTTGACATTTATTTTTACTATAAGCAAAACGGCGGACAAATGGTAGCGGAAAACGATTTATGATGTCTGTAAAGTACCCGTCGTAAACAGATGTACAATGTAAGATAAAATCCCTAAAAATAGGTATTGCCGGGTAATTTCAAGCCCTGTACTTTTACAAAAATAAAGACAGAAACATCGTTCATTATTAATGCAAGTGCTGAAAGAAGACATACGGGGGCGTATTTTGGCGGTTGCCAAACTGCAATTCGGGCAGAAAGGTTATTCCAAAACTTCCATGCGCGAAATAGCCGAGTTGGCAGGTGTTGGCGTGGGAAACATCTACAACTACTTTGCGAGCAAAGATGAACTGTTTGGCGAGGTGGTTCGTCCGGTGATGCATGCACTGGAGGCAATGTTGCAGGAGCATCACGGCATACGGGGTGAAGATGTGATGAGGATGAAGTCGGAAAAGTATCTGAAAGCCTGCATAGACGAATATGTTTCGCTTATTGACGAGCATCGTACCCTGCTGGAGATTCTGTTGTTTCGCGCACAAGGCTCTTTGTTGGAACATTTTCGTGAAAGCTACACCGACCGCTCCACGGAATTGGTCAAGGCATGGTTCGCATCCATGCAGCGGAAATACCCTGAAATCAATACGACGGTGTCCGATTTCATCATCCACCTGCATACGGTATGGATGTTCACCATGTTTGAGGAATTGCTTATGCATTCAGTACCCAAACAAGAAATGGAAGCCATCCTGCACGATTACATCTTATTTGAAATCCAAGGCTGGAGGGCAATCATCAAGATATGAGAGACAGAAAACGTACATACGGGCAACCGGCCATATCACAATGGCTGGGAAGGAGGAAAGCTTTACGGAGGTTTCCTCCTTTTTTTATGAACAATTCTGAATATCGTTCACTATTAAATAATAAAAAATATGAAACAGAAACACGAGTTTAAGAGCATTGTGGCGGAAACACTGCTCATTCCGCTATACATGCGGGCAAAGGAGAGCCGCCGGGAACGTCCCATTCTGAACGACAAGGCGGCTGAGTGTCTGGCAGACAGTCTGGAATACGACTATTCCCGCTTCGATGGAGCAAAGCTGAGTGAGGTAGGCTGCGTGGTGCGTGGATGGTATTTCGACCGTGCCGTGCGGCGGTTCATCGGGACACATGCCCGTCCGGTGGTCGGGAAAGCCGTTTTCTACGATATGGACTTACCGGAAGTCATCGCGTTGCGCCGTGAACTGATACCCGAACAGCCGGGTAATGCTTATATCGCAGCGTCTTTGTTGGAAACCGGTTGGATGGACGATTTGCTCCGGCGACACCCCGATGCAGAGTTCATCTTCATCGTGGAAGGCGTGCTGATGTACTTTTACGAGAAGCAGGTGAGGTCTTTCCTGCACGCCGTAGTAAGCCGTTTCGGAGGGGGCGAACTGTGGTTCGACGTATGTGGCACGATGATGAGCCGGCACGGTGTGAAACCTGATTCGCTCCGCAAACACGAGGCGCAAATCCGTTCAGGCATAAATGACGGCCACCGGGTAGAGCAATGGGAACCTGCCTTGCAACTCATCGAACAAGCCAATTACATGAAGTTCTTCCGCCCGCGCTGGGGTTTCTTCTTCGGACAGATACTGGGACGGCTGACCCGGCTGTGCTACCGGTTCAGCTCGTTGTTGGGCTATAGAATCCTGAAGGGATGAGAAAGCCTGTTTGCTTGCTTTACGTAAAAATGATTTACATCCATTATGAAAGCTAAGAAAAAAGAAGGATTGTCCTGCCTGTTCGAGATTGCAGGGCAAAAGAAAGGGCTGCTTGTATTGGCAGGCTTACTGTCTGCCGGTAGTGCAGTATGTATGCTTGTGCCCTATTGGGCCATCTATGAAATCTTGAAAGAACTGTTGTCGCACGGCGGAAATCCTCCTGGTGCAGACGGGGAAGCCGTGATACGGTGGGGATGGACGGCATTCGGCGGACTGGTTGGCGGACTGGTATTGCTGTATGCTGCCCTGATGTCCTCCCATGTCGCTGCTTTCCGTATCCTGTACGGCTTGCGCGTCCGTCTGTCCGAACATATCGGTAAACTCCCGCTGGGGTATCTGAGCAACACTTCCACCGGAGCCATCAAAAAAACGATGGAACAGAATGTCGAGAAGATAGAAGGTTTTATCGCCCACACTATCCCGGATTTGGTGAATGTGGTGGCTACAGTGGCAGTGATGCTCGCTGTTTTCTTCTCGCTGGATGTGTGGCTGGCCTTGGTGTGTCTGGTTGTCGTGGTGCTCAGCCTGTTCCTGCAATTCTCCAATTTTATGGGGAAAAGGGCAAAGGAGTTCATGGCCACCTATTACGACGTGCAGGAAAAGATGAGTGCATCCGCTGTGCAATATGTGCGGGGAATGCCCGTGGTGAAGATTTTCGGACAGAGTGTCCGCTCGTTTCGTCAGTTCAACGCCGAGATTCAGGCCTACAAGACCTTTGCCTTGAAGTGTTGCGACACATACCAGAACGGGATGATAGCTTTTACCGTCCTGCTCAATTCACTGGTGACGTTCATTCTTCCTATGGGTATTTTGTTGATACAAGCCAATCCGCAGTCGCTTTCGTTGGCGGCGGTGTGGCTATTTTTCATCATCATGGGACCTGGCATGACTTCGCCAGTCTATAAGCTGACGTTTTTGGGAGGCAACACGCGCGACATCAACGAAGGGGTGAGCCGCATCAACTGTATATTGGAAAAGAAACCTGTGCCGGAACCGGAGCATCCGCAGGTGCCTGCCGCTTACGGTGTGGAATTCCGCCATGTGTCGTTCTCTTATGAAAATACAGAGCAAGGAACACGGACGAAAGCCCTGCATGATGTCAGTTTTATCGCACCACAAGGGAAAATTACTGCTCTTGTAGGCCCTTCCGGGAGTGGCAAATCAACAATAGCCAACTTGATACCCCGTTTTTGGGATGTGGAACAAGGGGAAATATGCATAGGTGGCGTGGACATCCGCCGGATTGCCACGGCTAAACTGATGGACATGGTGTCATTCGTATTCCAAGACACCTTTTTGTTTTATGACACCCTGTATGAGAACATAACCGTCGGTTCTCCTGTTGCCACTAAAGAAAAGGTTATAGCCGCAGCCAAGGCCGCCCAATGTCATGACTTCATTGAGAAACTGCCACAAGGTTACGAAACAAGGATTGGTGACAAAGGCGTGTTTCTCTCTGGTGGTGAAGCACAACGGATATGTGTGGCACGTGCCATATTGAAGAATGCACCGATATTAGTGTTGGACGAAGCCACTGCTTTTGCCGATCCGGAGAACGAACACAAAATGCAGATGGCTTTACAATCGTTAATAAAGAACAAGACGGTTATTGTGATAGCCCATCGCCTTTCCTCCATTGTTTCCGCCCATCAGATAGTCGTCATGAAGGAAGGGCGTATTGTACAATGTGGGATACATGATGTGTTGTCGACCGCAGAAGGGGTTTATAAGAATATGTGGGATGCCTATACGAATGCTTACCAGTGGACGTTGAACAAAAATTGAAAAAACAGAGAAGAATCATGAAAGAAAAGAACTTATTGAGCAGAATTTTACAAAACATAAGTTGTCCCGCAGGGATTTTGGGGACGGATGATTTTACGGGGAATGAATTGCTTTCACACACCTTTGGCTTATCGTGGATACATATTATAGCACATAAATGAAAGGATTTAAGATATGGATGCAATCGATAATATTACAATAGGCCATACGGAACGGCTTTACAAGCCCGTGGGCTATACCATGCTTACCAATCTGGTTAACATCGTGCCGTTCTGCCTTTCCATTGAAGCGGTACGTATTATTTTCGGCGCGTTTGACGGGAGCGGACAGCCGCTTGACACAACTCGCCTGTGGTACATATTCGGTATAATGGCTGTTTATATGCTGGTCATGTCTTTGGCGGAACGGGCTTCTTACCGAGCCAATTTCAGGGGAGCATACGAAATGAGTGCTTTGGGGCGTTTGGCACTGGCGGAACACCTGCGGAAACTTTCATTGGGTTTTTTGTCCAGACGTGACCCCGGCGATTTGTCTTCCATGCTCATTACGGACTTCATGTTGGCAGAAACCGGAATTTCGCACCACTTGCCTCAATTGATGGGGGCTGTGGTTATGCCTGTGCTGGCTTTTGTTTCGTTGGTCTGGATAGATTGGAGGATGGCGGTCAGTATGTTTGCCGCCTTGCCGCTCGCCCTGCTCGTTCTGTGGGCAAGCACAAGCGCACAGAAAAAATTAAGTGGCAGGCAAATCCAAGCGAAAATCAATGCCGGGAACCGATTGGAAGAATACCTGCAAGGCATCCGGGTAATGAAAGCCTACAATCTGTTGGGCGACCGCTTCATCCGGCTGCGTGATGCCTTTGCTGAACTTCGCCGGGCCTGTATCCGTCAGGAGGCCTTATTAGGGCCGTTCGTCCTGTTGAGTATCACGTTAGTTCGTGCCGGACTGACGATGATGGTACTGTGCGGAACGTATCTGCTGTTGGGAGGGGAACTTTCCTTACTTGTCTTTATATTGTTCCTTGTAGTCGGTTCCCGTGTGTTCGACCCGCTGACTTCCGCCCTGACCAATTTTACCGAGTTCCGCTATTTCTCTATTGCCGGAGGACGCATCCTTTCCTTGATGAAAGAGCCGGAGATGAAGGGAGAACGGCAATCCCCGGCGGCAGGAGACATCGTATTCGAGCATGTGTCGTTTGCCTATCAGGACAAGGAAGTATTACATGATATAACTGTTACGCTTCCGAAGAACTCATTGACGGCTCTTGTAGGTCCTTCAGGAAGTGGGAAAAGCACGGTGATGAAGCTTTGTGCCCGTTTCTACGATCCACAGCAAGGACACCTCTTTTTCAACGGTGTTCCGATGGATGAAATAGCACCTGAAAGCCTGATGAGCCACATCTCTATGGTTTTTCAAGATGTCTGTCTGTTTCAGGATACGATACGCAACAATATCCGCTTCGGTAAAACCGATGCAATGGATGAAGAAATCATCGCTGCCGCCAAGAAAGCCTGTTGCCACGATTTCATAATGCGCTTGCCGCAGGGATACGACACGATGGTAGGCGAAGGTGGTTGTACACTTTCTGGTGGGGAAAAGCAACGTATATCCATCGCACGTGCTATGCTGAAAGACGCACAAATCATTTTGCTGGACGAAGCGACCGCCTCGCTTGACCCTGAAAATGAAGTGGAGATACAGAAAGCCATCGACACGCTTATCAAAGGCCGTACAGTCATAGCCATTGCCCATAGACTCAAAACCATCAAGAAAGCAGACCGGATAATCGTCTTAGATAATGGACAGATAAAGGAAGAAGGAACGCATGATGAACTTATCCGACAAGAAGGACTTTATTCTCATTTGTGGAATATCCAAGAAAGTATCTCAGGGTGGAAACTATAAGATGATATTGTGCAATGGTCCTGTAGTGCTGACGGAAGATGCCGGGTTTTGTGCCGGAAGACCGTTTAATAGTCACAACGGTTACAACAGTAGCAGAAGTTGGGCCTAACCGTTGTAACCTTGGTCGTTCTTTCAACTTTTGTAAAAACGCAAAGGCCTGAGTTCAGTGTCATTTAGAACTCAGGCCTCGGCTTTGGGGCGTTTCGTATTTATTGTACCGTTTTGAAAAGTATCGGTTTACGGGTCCGGTCGGTCCATTCCGTTATCAAAGAACGGAAAGCCGGATATTCGGCCGGCGTTATGAGTTGCTTTTTGATTTGAAGGGCTAGCTCGATGTGGAGACTAGAACCTTCGGAAGTCAGCGTTATTTTGAAACTACCGATAGGGTTATCGATTTTCTTTTCTTGAATCGGTGTACAAAGAGTCAGATTTTCAGGAAGCTGGATATCATAAGAATAATTTTCGTCTACCGAAGCCGGTAAATATAAATTCTTTGACCGGGAAGTGTTGTAATAGGCATAGGATTTTCCCGTTATTCCTTTATAACAGACAGGAAGATAAAAAAAGTAATAATTTTCTTCCTGCTTCAATCCCGCTTTTCCTTTACCGGAAATAGTCGTCGTTTTTTCACCCGGAGTGACAGTATATTCCCGAATACCGGGTAGTAAGGTACCGGCGTAGTTGGAAGTGTAGGGAATCAATAGATTATTGAGGGTAGCTTTGATGTCCATATCGGCTTCTTGTTGGGGAGTGATGACGATAGAAGCCTGATAACCGATCGAAGCGATAGGGGGATCAGGAAGCGATTTCTTCCCTTCGGCTAAATCGACAAGGAAAGTGCAGTCTGTTGCAGCCGGATCGGCATTTTGGACGCTCAACCGATAAGGTCGTCCGTCAGCCTCGGCTAATATGACAAATTCCCGGATCGCATTCAGACCGCAGTTGTCTGTTTCCGAAGGGATGGAATAAGCGGCTGCAGGTACTGCCTTTATTCCGGCAGCCCGTAATAAGTTGGTCATCAAATTAACCTTTTCTATACCAGTTCCATAAGCTGTCCGGATCACTTCGGCCGAAGGACGGAATCGGAAACCGGTTTCAGAGAGGGAGAGCGGACAATCGCTCAGCTCCGTTTGAATATATTGTTGGATACGGGTTATTTTTTCTGAATTCGACTGACATCCCTCGGTTATGAGTTGTACTAACTCCTGGATCTGTGGGGTGGGAGCCGGATCGAATTGCCGGTAAAGGTTTTGTAAAGCCTGTGCAGCTGTGGGATAAGTGGTAAACAGAATTCCGGCCAGATCACCGTTCTGTAAACCGGTACCCTGTTCTCTCGATCGGGCCGGTAGATTGCGGAATGTCCATTTCAGTTGCTGCCTGTCTTGTCGTTGCGATTTTTGGGGTTGCGCTTTTAGCTGAAGAAGGGCATAATGCGGAATAACGGAGGCCGGTAAATTGAAGGTCAGGCTGTATTCCTTTATCGGTGAACTTTCTTCTAATGGTTTGCATACATCGATTGCCGGGAGATACCCTGCCTTGGAAATAACCGAATAATCCAGATAGATCGTAGCTCCTAATTCAAGTCCTGTATGTACGATGACCATTTCTTTCAACCGATTGTAGGCCGGAGCATCCGCTGCACCGGCAGGCAATACTTCGACAAAGGCATTGTCCGGAGTTTGGATCGTCGTTCCATCCTTTTGTTTTACGTAGGCACTATGTATCTTTAATTCCTGAAAATCGGGATTATAAGTGATAAAAGTCTGGCCATAAGTAGAGTTCATCGCTGTATGGGTAAAGAGGGTCAGCTCTTTGTAATAACGATATTCCTGGCTACCGTCCTGATGTAAAGTCCAGGTTTCTGCTAATTTCCGGAATTCCGCTTCGGAAGGGATGGCTGACAAAGAACCGGAGAAAAGGAGGAATATCCAGAAAAACAGGTTTTTTATAGTATTTGTTTTCATATCGGATCTGATCGGATTTATTTATTAATAATCAGGTGATTGCCAAAAGCTTTGTGAGCATTTACGGCAGTACGGAAACCGTTCCAATCCCCGGCTTCATATACTCTTTTTTTCAAGGCCAGTTTTTGGTGTATATCGATTTTATTGTTTTCTTGCCGGATATAGCCTTCAAAATCGGCTGCCGGGCTCTTCCGGTTATCTTCGACGGATTGCACCAGACGATATCCCTGAGGTAACTGAATCGTCTCGTCCAGTTCCACCAAACGGGAACAGCCGTCTTTAAATCCATACTGACGTTCCGGAATATCTGTGTCGATCCGGAGGTATGAGCGAACCTGGTCGTAAAGTCCGTGCATAGTCAAAGGAACCAGCGCCATTTCGTCGTTGCCGATGATTGCATAATCGGGAATTTCATACCAGAATGTGATTTTGATCGGGGCTGCCTGATAGTCTTTGGGATTTTTACCCCAGTCTACTTTCAATAGTTTGGCTTTGGGAGAAATACTCAGCAATTGGCTTTCCATCGAATTTTTCCAGTCGCTTTGCCAGCCGGTAGTGAATATCCGGCGTATATTCAGGTCGGATTGGCCTTCGGCTGTGAGGGTGAATTGTCCGGTTAGTTTACCGTTTTTGTCCAGTTTATTATTGGCTTTGATGCGAAAATAATGGTTTTCGGGAGCGGAAACAGGCGTAATACAAAGATCCGAACCTTCCGGTACACCGGGGAGGTAGTTTTGCTGTTGTTCGGCACTGCTCCAAAGTTCCCGGCAGAAGGGCACCCAGGTCGGGTCTAAAGGCATATAGGTACCGTTGCTTAATTTTACCACTGCAACACAATGGTTGAAATGGTCGGCGGGTATACTTTCCACCCGACTTCCGGCCATAGTCATGGCCGGATAGGCTTCGAAACCTGCCATTCGCAGAAATGAAATCAGACTGCCGGCAATGTCTTTACATACACCGCAACGGTCTGTATAATTCATTTTCGTATTGTGCAGGGTAAACCCTTCTCCTTTTCCCATCGTGATTCCGGCATAGCGGATATTATCGGCAACCCAGTGGGTTAATACGGCGATTTTTTCCATTTCGGTTTTCTTGCCCCGGATGAGCTCATTCACTTTTTGCCGGGCTTCGGGGAGAGGGGCGAAGCTGCCGTAATCTTCGTTGGTTTTATGAAACCAAAGGGATTTATCTTTCCAATGTGGCGTGGAGGACATCATTAATTTGGGAGCGGCATCGTACAGATCGACCATATTGGGTTCACGACGTACGGGCATCATATTATTTTTGGCAAAAGTATAGACTTTACGATCGTTTTCATAACGCATAGAAGAAGCACATTCGCCTTGGTAGAATTGGAATTGCATCTCTTTCTCCCGGGGGAGAGTAACGGAATATACCTTGCGCATGGTCGGGTCGTCACACCAGAAAGGAACAATATCATAAAACTGCCCCCGCATAGGAGGAACGAACCGTTCTTCGTCCGGTTGATCGGTCAGCAGGGCATAGGTGAACCCTTTTTTATGTATTTCGTATTCGATGATATCTCCTGGGTCAAGCCGGCCCAGTTCCAGCATGATTTGCCGGGCTCCCCAATAGATCATCCGTGCCGGAGCCGTATAATCCAGTGTTTTACCGACATCTACCGGACGAACTTCTCCGTTTGCTTTGTAAATATTCACCCGATGAAATTCGGCAAAAGCAGTCAGGGGATCGTAATCGTATTTCAGTACCCGGTTAGCCAAAGCTCCCGACCGGTTCTGCACCAGAATAACCTTGTTGATCGTAAAGGTGCCTGTCCCGCTGGGAGCTACAGAAACGGCGGTACTGTCCAATAGGATGATTTGTCTGGCAGAAGCCAGCTCCCCTCGCTTTTGGGCTTGTTGTTGCAAAGCCCGCCAACTTTGTCCATGAACCGGAAACAAAGCCGGCAGGAGCAGGAGTACACTTAAAAATATTTTGTTCATAAACTGAAAATTTGGTTAACACATTTTTCCAAAAATAGTAATCTTTTTTTGGTTTTTGAAAAAATAGTTCCGAAAGTACGATTGAAATTTGAGTTAATGCCTGCTTCTGTTTGCGATAGGGGTATAAAAAATTACCGGATGAAAAGTAATCGTTCTTT
>OCPV01001495.1_pt1 | contig 12684 bp, 18 predicted proteins | sample 1538511 | NCBI WGS metagenome assembly OCPV01 (sample SAMN04571704, study PRJEB22368) | human gut metagenome | biome: human gut; material: stool | host: Homo sapiens | place: Luxembourg | collected 2012-08-30 | reverse complement strand
TTGCTAATAATTACTACTAATGCAATAATTAAGGCAAACGTAATGATAGTTACTCCTATTAATGAAAAATATAATATGTATGTTGTTGCAATTAATGCTTGTATTCCTACCATACGCCTCACCTCCTTGTAGGAGGCAAACCACATCTGCTTTTTCTCATTTCCTATGTTAATCATTTTACAATATTATTTTAATCTTGTCTATAAATTTCATTAAATTTATAGATATATTTTTAACCTTTAAGACAAATTACTATTTTGCAGTACAATTATACCACCTAAAATTTAAAATGTATATAAAAAATAATAAGCCAAATGAATTTATTTAAATATCTTATTTGACTTATTATTTTATTTTTATATTTATTCTTCTTTATTCTTATATATCCTATATGAAACATTATATGATATAAGGTAAATAGCTATTGTTGCAATTATTAATATTATAGGTAAAAAATTGTTTATTATATTTAATATATTATTAATTGGTAAATTTATGTTATTGTTTTGTATCACAAGAAATAGTCCTCCAAATAGCAATATAATAACTGCAGCTACCACAAACATTTGGATTCTACCTTTTTCTGCTCCCCATTTATATACACAAGGTATTTGTATTGCTTCAATAACACCTACTCCAAATATACCAGCTAATGCAATATTTATATAATCATAAATGTTTGGAAATTGTTTATCTATAAAAAATACTATTATATAACTTGCTATTATTCCGAACTATTGCACCTATTACTGTTGATAAAATTACTAATATATATTTTGATAATAATATCTCTTTTTTTGTAAGTGGGAATGTCAAAAGGTATCTATCTGTTTTAGCTTGTTCGTCATAGTTAAATGTTGCCATACCAAACATTCCAAATCCTAATGTAAGCATTACTGCTACCATAACACTAACACCTTTTGTTGTTTCTTGTGCTATACCTGTTAAAACAAATATTAAAGTATATATAATTAGAGTTCTTCTATAGCTTTTTAATTGTAATAAATCCTTTGTAATTAAACCATTTATAACATTCATCTTATTTTTTCCCCCTTTATATAAATTAGCATTATATCGTCAAGTGTTGGTTTATCAATTATTTTGAAATCATATTTTCTATTAAATTCGGCTCTATCTTCTACCAAAACATCATATTCATATCTATTTACTTTGAATTTTAGATAATCTTTTTTATCTATTTTCTTAAATTCTTCTTTAGAACATTTTACTATACCATATTTATCTAATAACTCATCTCTAGTTTTTGATAATACGATTTCTCCATCATTTATAAAAGTAATATAATCAGCAATATGTTCTAAATCTGATGTTATATGACTAGATACTAATATTGAATTTTCTCCATTTTGAATAAATTCTTGAAAAATATCTAATATTTCACTTCTTGCAACTGGGTCTAATCCTGATGTTGGTTCATCTAATATTAGAAGTTTTGGATTATGAGACAAGGCTACTGCTATTTTTAATTTCATTTTCATACCACTAGAAAATTCTTTTGACATTTTATTTTTAGGTAATTTAAAATCTTCTATATATTTAAAATATAGTTTCTCATCCCATTTTTTATAAATATTTTTCATTATTTTATTTATATCAGTTGGATTTAAATATTCTGAAAAAAAGCTGTCATCCAAAACTACACCTATATCTTCTTTTATTTTCTTTTCATTTTGTTTTATATCTAATCCAAATATTTTTATTTCTCCTTTATCTGGAGTTATTAAATTTAAAATAGATTTTAATGTTGTAGTTTTGCCGAGCTCCATTTTCTCCAATCAATCCCATAATCATACCTTTTGGTAGTTTTAAATTTATATTTTTTAATCTAAACTCACCATAGGATTTTGATAAATTTTTAACTTCTAGAATATTTTCCATCTTCTTTATTCCTCCTCATATAAAATATCTAGCATTTCTTTTATATCTTCTTTAGATATTCCACTTATTTTAGCTATAGATACTGCTGTATCTATTAGACCTTCTATTTTCTGTAATTGCTCCTCTTTTATAAGCTCTGTATTTTTATTTGCTACATAAGTTCCTTTTCCAGGTATGGTTTCTACATAACCTTCTTTTTCTAGTTCTTCATAAGCACTTTTTGTAGTAATTACACTTATTCTTAAATCTTTTGCTAAATTTCTTATTGATGGTAAAACCTCTCCTGCTTTTAATTCATTAGAAACTATTTTGTTTTTTATTTGTTCTTTTACTTGTTCATATAAGGGGACATTACTTGAATTACTTATTATTATATCCATAAACATTCCTCTTTTCTTTGACTGTATATATACAGTATATATAGTTTATATACAGTTGTCAATATCTTTTTATAAAATTTATATAAAAAATAGGAGAACTTTATTTTTATAGTTCTCCTTAAATATATTATTTATCTAGCAAATCATATCTTTTAAATATAGTAATAATCATGCTATATACTAGTTTTTTTCCTAATAATTCTCTAAATTTTGTTGTTTTAGTTTTACCTTCATTTCTTAATTTTTCCAATTCTTTTCCTAATTTATCATATTCATTTAAAATATCTTGAAGTGCTTTTTCAAATCTTTCTAATCTATCCATATTATATCCTCCGCTTCTGCTCTGAAATACGATTTATGTCATATTCTAAATTCTTTTTTAAAACTATCCCAATTATCATATTTTTCATATACTGTTTTACACATATCAATATATACCTTATTTGTTAAAACACAATCATTTAATGCTCTATGTTTATCGCGGGCTTTAATATTATAATATTGTGTTAAATTATCTAATTTATGATGTTTTAATTCTGGAAGTAGCTTTCTTGATATCCTTAATGTATCAACAAAATTATTTTGCATTGGATTGTTTAATACATTTAAAAAGTTATCATATAAAAAATTCACATCAAAATTAACATTATGACCAACTATTATATCTTCTCTTAGGAAGTCTTTAAATTTTAACAAAGCTTCATCTAATTCTAAAGCATCACATACCATTTCATCAGTTATTCCTGTTAAGTTTTTAATGAAATATGGAATAGGCTCATGTGGATTAATTAGCTCAGAAAATTCTTCTGTAATTTCTTTATTTCTAACTTTTAGAGCACTTATTTCTAAAATCTTAGAAAAATTCCAACTCATACCTGTTGTTTCAATATCTACAACTGTATAATTGTTTAGATCTTCTATTAAGCTTTTTCCTTTTAATTCTCTTTCTTTTTTTTTATACAATAGATTCAACTCCAATTCTATATGCTAACTCTAAAGCAAGTACTGGTACTCTAGTCTTTTTATCAAAATTTGCTAATTGAGTTATACTTCTTTCTTCCCATTCTTCAGAATCTAGATTATCACCTGCATAATAAAATGTAAAATAGTTTAATTTTTTATATTTGCAAATTGCACCTATTGAAGCTCCTTCCATTTCAACACAGATAGCACCTTTATTTTTAAACATATCTATTTTTTCTCTAGTTTCTCTATAAAAAGCATCAATTGTCCATGTAGCTCCTTCAGTAAATTTAAAATCATATTCTTTTAATATTATTTTAAATAAATCTTTATATTTATCATCTAACTCAACATACTCTGAATCTGGCATATAATGATAACTTGTGCCTTCATCCCTAAAAGCTTTATTTGGAATTATAATTGAACAATCTTCAATAGATTTATCTAAAACTCCACAATTCCCAAAAATAATAAGGGTATCTACACCATTAGAATGTAGTTCTTCAATATCCTGACTTATCCAAGGTCCACTAATTCCTGCAATGAAAAAAGTAATTTCTATATTTTTATATTTCAAGATATAAATTGGTCTTTTCTGCATTAATTCACCAATTTTCTGACATTCATATTTTTTTACAACATAATTAAATAGATGTTCTGAAAACACTCCAACAGCTATATTTGGTAATTTAATAGTTAAATCGTGCTTTCCTTCAAGATTTTTAATTCCTAGTGGTTTTATAAAACCTTCTTCATTACTATATATTATCATATTTATCTTATCCCTTTCTATTATACTTTGGTTTATAATACTGTTCCCTTCTTAGGAACAAAAAATTTATTCATATCATTTTTTTCAAGTGTTAATAATGCTACTTTATTTTTTATTCCTCCACTATAACCTGTTAAATTCCCATTTGTTCCAACAACTCTATGACAAGGAATAATAATACATATTGGATTCCACCCAACTGCTCCTCCAACTGCTTGTGCTGACATTCTTTTTATTCCTCTTTTTTGGGCAATAATTTTAGAAATATCATTATATGTTAAAGTCTTGCCAAAAGGTATAGAATTTATAATGTCTATTACTTCCTTTCTAAATGGTGTCAGATTTTCTATTTTATATTCTGGCATAAAATCTGGTTCTTTGCCACTAAAATATATATCAAGCCATTTACTTGTTTCTTGAAATATTGGTAAATCTTTTTCTTCACAATCTATTTTATGTTTTGAAGAATCTCGTGACCCTTCGAACCATAATCCTGTTAAATATTTACCATCACTATTCATAATTATATTTGAAAATCCATCTGGTGTTTGATAATATCTTTTATATATCATAAAAATCTCTCCTATATCAGACTTTTTTATTCTAAATAAGTAACTTTTTTCCCTTTTGATTTAGCATATTCAATCTCTAATTTTGTACTTTCTCCAATATATCCTCCTTGATTAATCACATATATTTCATCTGACATATCTATTTTTTGTTTATGCATTTTATCTAACATCTCTTTAGTTTCTAAACTTATTTCTTCTTTTTTTATATTGTCAAAAAAATTCGGAGTAAATACAATATTTCCTTCCAGTACAAGTTTTTCTTGAACTTTTAAAAATTCATCTCTAAAGTTAATTGAACCACATAAAGTAATTATATTATACTTTTTAAGTTTTCTCCATTCTTTTTTTGACTCTTCCTCTTCTTTTTTGTCTATATAGTCTTGTTCTACATAATTTAAGTAAATCTTATTTTCAAATTTTCCTTTTTTCTCAGCTTTAATTTTTCTTACTTCTTCTATATCCTCATAGTTTATATTTCTTACTTTTATTTCTGCATTTATTACTTCCATCAAATCTGCTAGTTCTTCTATAGAATGTTCTTCAACAAATTCATGAGCTTCTTCAAATAGTTTTTTATCAAGCTCTTTTTGGTATTCTTCTTCATCTAGAATTTTGTAATTTGTTTTTCTTCCCTCTATTTTATTTATTTCTTCTGGTATTTTATCTCTTACTAATTTATTGTAATCATATCTCATTTTACCAACTCCAAATTTTCTTTTCTATATTTTAAACAATTGTTTGTTCTTTGTCAATAATAAAAACTCTTTTCGTTTATTATTTTACAAAAAGAGTTCTATTCTTTACTAATCAATTACTTTTTTATTCCAAGTTTTTTTATGACACTTAGGACATTTCATATATCTTGTTCTACCAGAGTGCATTGCAAATAAAACTTGCTTATAACTTGGTATATATTTATACTTGCAATTATTACATTGATAATACCCTGCTTTTTGTTCAATCAAAAGACAGGTTCCTATACCTACTATAAAAATCACACAACCAATGATTATTGTAATTACTCTCCATATAGCATTTTCAATTGCAAAGATTGATAAAAATATCATAAGTATAAATGATATAGTAATAATACTTCCAATTATTGTTTCAGCAAATAATAATCTTTTATCACTATCTTCTTTTTCTTTCTTTAATTTTATAAAGTTTTCTTCTGCTTTTTTATCATAATTCTCCATTTTTATCATCTCCCCACTTAATAATTCATTTACACTAATATTAAGTTCATTACATAAGTCAAGCATTATAGATGAATCAGGCATTCCTTTTCCAGTTTCCCATTTTGATATTGCTCTATCAGTTATATTTAATTTTTCTGCAAGTTCTGCTTGCGTCATATTCTTTTCTTTTCTACGCTCAGCAATAAATTTACCAATCTTTACTTGATCCATTACTCTCCCTCCTTTTATATTATTGTAAAATTCTTATTGTAAAAAGTAAACATACTAATCGTTGAGTGGGGTAAACAACGATTAGTAGAGTTATAAAAACTATATAATAGGTTACTTATTTAACTCTAAAATTCTTTTTCTATAATACTTTCAATATTACCTATACTATATAAAGGAATATTTATAAGCCAAGTTTCTTTTCTATAATCAGACATTGAAGTTCTAACATTAATTTTAGTATTATATTTTTCTACAAATGCTTTTAAACTTTTTGCTTGCAGATTTTCGCTAGATTTTACTTCCATAGGAACATTATTTTTTCCTATTTGTGTTATAAAATCAATTTCTGCTATTCCTGAATCTGAAGACCAATAAAATACATCTAAATCTGTACACTCTTTTAATTGGCATAATACATATTGTTCTGTTAAGCTACCTTTAAACTCTTCAAAAACTTCATTTCCTTCTAAAAGAGTCTTTGCATCTACTCCTGCCATAGCAGAAAGCAAACCTACATCTAATAAGTATAGCTTAAATGCACTAAAATCTTGATATGCAGATAATGGAACTTTACTATTATTTACTCTATTTATTTGATATATTAATCCACAGTCAATTAACCATGATAAAGCTATTTCATATTCTCTGGCTCTTGCACCTTTTTTTATTAAACCATATATGAATTTCTTGTTCTCTTTTGCAAGCTGTGTAGGTATATTATTCCATAACTGTCTAATTCTTGGCACAATATTACTTGGAGCATGTTTTGAAAAGTCTTGCTCATATGCATCTAATAGTCTTTTTTGTATAATACGAACTTCTGATAAATCTTTATTTTCTATATAGGAATTTACCGCTTCTGGCATTCCTCCTACATAATAGTAAAGTTTTAAATAATCTTTTAACTTTGTACTAAATACATTAAGCATATCAAAATCGTTATTTTTTAATAATTTTAATAATTCATTTTCTCCGAATAGCTTCTATAAATTCAAAAAAACTTAATGGTTTTAAATCTAAGAAATCAACTTTTCCTACTGGAAAAGAAGTTCCTTCATGTATTGCAACTCCTAAAAGAGAACCTGCTGATATTATATGATACTCTCTAGCATTTTCACAAAAATATTTTAAGGCTTTTAATGCTTTCGGCGTTTCTTGAATCTCATCTAAGATAATTAATGTATTTTTAGCTTCTATATTAACTCCTGATTCAATCTTAAACCCTTGTATTATTCTATCTAAGTCAAAATCTTCTTCAAAAAGTTTATTCATTCTTGTATTATCGTCAAAATTTATATATGCATATTTATCATAATATTTCTCTCCAAATTCCTTCATAAGCCAAGTCTTTCCTACTTGTCTTGCTCCTCTTATAATTAAAGGTTTTCTATTTGGCGATTCTTTCCATTTTTTTAGTTCTTCTATTTTTTCTCTATACATATTATCACGCTCCTTGTAAGTAACTAATTATAGTATAACACTCTTTTGCACAAAAATCAAACGACTTTTAAGTAACTTTACACATTTTCCTAACGACTTTTCGCATGTTCTTACACATTTTCCTAACGACTTTTGAATTTACATATTTCTTGTATTCTTTTCTCATTTTCATGTATTCTCTGTTACTTTATCTTTTATATCAAATTTTCTGGGTTTAATGTTTTTAATTCATCTAAAATAAATACACCATCTTTTCTAGTAAGAACATCTTTTTTGTTTTATACATAAGATTTACTAAAATCTCTCATATTTTTATCCCCAACTTTTTTATTAAAATATATACTAAAGAAGATTTAGTCAATAAAAAACTCCTTTATGCATCTATATATGCAAAAAAGAGTTCTTTTATATATATTCTTTATGCCTTATTTATAATATATCCTCCATACATTAATTATACCACATTTTGTCGATTTTTTCAAATTATGTTAAGTTGTTTTTTCGTATCCTAAAAGCTTAATTTTATTAGAAATAAAGCTTCTGTTATTGTCAATGTCTTTACTTAATTCAGTTGATAAATACTTTTTATTATCATCTGCAAATACAGTTGCAACTGGCATATTTGTCTCTTTTTGTAATAGAGCTGAACCAATTAAATTAGCTCCTGAAGATATTCCAACACCTAATCCTAATTCTTTTGACAATTTTCTTGACATATTTATTGCATCATCATCATTTACAAGTATTATTTTATCTATTGCATCCTTATCTAATAAGTCAGGAACAAAATCATCTCCTATACCTTCTATTTTATGTTCTCCCAATATTTTCCCTTTTGAAATAATTGGCATTTTATCAGGCTCAATTGCAACTATTTTTAAATCTTCATATTCTTTTTTAAGTCTTTTTCCAACTCCCATTAGTGTTCCACCTGTTCCTACTCCTGAAACAAAGCCATATATTTTTTCTGGAAGGTCTTTTGCAAACTCAGAACCAGTTGTTTCAAAATGTGCAAGGAAATTGTCATAATTTGAAAATTGATTAGTAAAAAGTCCATTTACTTCTTTTTCTTTCTTTCTTGCAAGTTCTAAACATTTATTAAACCCGCCCTCTTTTCTAGAAACTAAAATTACTTCTGCTCCATAAAGCTTCATTATTTCTATTCTTTCTTTACTTACCCAATCTGGCATATAGATATATACTTTATGTCCATAATATTTTCCAATTGCAGATATTGCAATTCCAGTATTACCACTTGTTGCTTCTATTATTGGCATTCCATCTTTTAGTTCATTTCTTTCTTTTGCATTATTTATTATATAAAATGCTACTCTATCTTTTATGCTTCCGAGTTAGGTTGTAGTATTCTAGTTTTATATATACATAATTTTCTTTTCCTTCGAACTCATAAGAAAGTTTTATCATTGGTGTGTTACCAATAGTTCCTTTACCTTCAAACATAAAAAACTCCTTTCATTTAGAATATAATATGAAAGGAATTTATTTTTGTTTACATATTTAAGTATTTTATTGAAGAAAGTACTGTATCTACTAAAAGTATTATAACTAGTGTTATTACAATTATCGGTTCGATATTTCTTGCAATTTTTCCTGTTAAGATTTGTACTTTGTCTTGTATCCAAGGATGAAGTTTTTCTAATAAAAGAACACCTATTACTCCCCAAGCTATTGAATACAATATACTTACTCTTCCTTGAATATTTAAGAAATCATTTGAATAGTCCCATAATTTTATATCAAATAAAATCTCTAATAAAAATGAAACTATATATTCAAAAATTGTAAATGCCCCTGTTGCTATTATAAATTTTAAAAATGGTCTTTTATACAGCTTTTTAGTAGATAAAATTAGGATTACTGCACCAAACCCATATATAGGGCAAATTGGTCCATATAAAAATCCTCTTTTTACAAAATGACCATGTATAAAAATTGCATATATTGTTTCTAATACCCAACCCAAAAATGCATATATAAAAAAGTATAAGATAGCATCAAACAATTTATCTTTTTTAGTTTTCTTTAATGTTATTTCTGTTTCCATCTCTTTCCCCTATTTTTATCTTCAATTTTAAAACCTTTTATATTATACACCAAATTTCTGCTATTAGTCAAATTCTACCTGTTCTAGGTCCTTGATTGCAGGGTTTTCAATCTGCTTTCCTGTATAATCAAATCTAGAACCATGACATGGACAATCCCAAGTTTTGTCCTCCTTATTCCAAGAAAGAATACATCCCAGATGAGTGCAAACAGGCTTTACAGCAAATGTTTTACCATTTTCATCTATATAAACACCTATTTTTTCTCCATTTCTTTCTATTATTTTTCCTTCTTCCTTTTCTGGTTTGCTATTATTTTCTTCTTTTACTCTATCTACTACTTGTGCTTTTAAAGTATCTGTTACCATGTTTTTTACTTCATCTTTATTTACAAAAAAGTTAGTTCTAGTAGCTTTAAAAATATCTTCATATTTGTTTTCCTTTTCTAAAATCTTGTCACTTACAACTTTTCCTGCAACATAAGAAGAAGTCATTCCCCATTTATTAAATCCTGTTCCTACATATATATTTGGATACAGGCTAGAAAATTCTCCTATATATGGGATTTTATCAAGTGAAATACAATCATTTGCACTCCATTTATATTTTATTTTACAATCTGGAAACCATTTTTTTACCGCTTCTATAAGTGGATTATATCCAATATCTTTTTCTTGCATTTCACCTGTTTTATGTCCTCCACCTCCTAAAAGAAGTAATTTTTCTCCATTGAAATTTACCTTTCTAAATGAATAAATAGGTTTTTCTATATTTATATACATACCGTCAAAATCTTTATTCCATTTTGTTCCTTCTAAGCTAATAGCAATAACATAAGAAGAGCTTTGATATATTTTAGAAAAATAAAATCCTGGAATATTTAAAAAAGGATAATGAGTTGCAATTACTACATTTTTCGCATATATATTGTTATTTTCTGTCTTACAAACATACATATCATTTTCTTTATCTACATCATAACAAGTAGTATTTACAAAAATATCTCCATCTTTTTCTATTATTTTATCTGCTAAAGCATTTATATATTTATATGGATTAAACATAGCTTGATTTGGGAATTCTATTGCACTTGTAATTTCAAGTGGGAGTTTAACATCAGTTCTTAATTTTGCTTCTTTATTTATTTTACTTACTGCATCAAATTCATTTTTTAGTTTTATTTCTTCGTCTTTAGATGTACTATATAAAAAGCTACTTTGTTTTTCAAAATCACAATCTATGTTATTTTCTTTAATAATATTTTCTATATTAAAAATTGCTTCTTCATTTGCTAAAAAATAATTTTTAGCAAAATCTAATCCATATTGGTCTTTAAGATAATGGTATATTGCTCCGTGCTGACTTGTAATTTTAGCAGTAGTATGACCTGAAATCCCTATTCCTATATTTTCTTTTCTTTCAATTATCGTCACATTTCTACCCTCTTTTGAGAGTAAATATCCGACAAGTTATTCCAAACATTCCTCCACCAATTATCAAAGTATCTGTTTTTATGTCTTTACTTAAAGTTTTAAATTTATCATTTTTTTCATTTTTTATCCAAATTGAATCCATAATAAAAACCTCCTATATTTGGTATTCCCAAAATACAAGAGGTTTATTACTTTATTTTTGTTTTAATCTTAAATATCCGAAGTTCTTCCCAAACATTATATGCTAAATTTAGTCTAAATAACAATGTTGGTTTTGCACCAGCTCTGTTTTTATCTACTACACAGGCATAATATCTTACATCTGGGTCTTTATATTTTTTAAGGTCATAAAATTTAGTATCTACTTCTTCTTCCGAATATTCATATTTATCTAATGTATCTCTATTTATTTGTTTTATTAGGCATAATGTATCTAGCACTTCTTTTACAGTTCTACTTACTGCTAAGTCATTTACATTTAAGTTTACAGGAAGTGTATCACTTTCTGCAAGTTGAAGTGTTGAACAAATATATATATTAAAGTTTTGTGCTAAATTTGAAAGTATTGTTGCTGTCTTTTTTAGTTCTTCTCCAATACCAATATTTGCTGTATCTGTTTTTAAAGTATCATAAAATACATATTCTATTTTTTCTTTATAATAGTAGTTCATAATTACTTTTTTGAGTTCATCATTTGTATGGTCTGTTATGTTTATAAAATAAATTGAATTTTCTATTTCTTTATTTGCCCAATCTGTTATTTCTATAGTATCTTTAAATTCTTTTGATTCTTTCATCAATCTATCTACAAATTCAATTTGTGTTTCTCCTTCTTTTCTTACAACAAAGCCATCCTCATCTACTTTAGTTTTTTTAGGGTCATCTGCTCTAAATTTAAATTCTAAAAGCTCTCCTTCTGTTTTTATTATATTTTTACCATGTAGTTTTTGTATTTCTTTGTTATTTATTATTGTTGTTATCAAGCATAATCTCATTTTATCTTCAGACATTTCATTTGAAATGATTAATACTTTTTTCTTATGAACTAAAGCAGTATGTGCTGCAATATCTATTGTAAATCTACTTTTACCAGAGTTTGAAGGCATTGCAAATGCCATAGTCTCTCCTTTTCTGATTCCTTTAAATACACTATTTAAAATTGGAAATGGAAGTTCAAGTCCGTTCCTTAAGTTATTATCTCCTGCTTCTAAGAAACCTGTTAGTCCTTTATTTAATATTGCTCTTTTAAATTTTTGAGTATCATTTATTTGTACAACTGCATCTTTTACTTCATCTGGTGACATTTGGTTATATAGCTCATAATCTTTAATTTCTATAATCTTATCTTGTATTTCTTTTATTGGAACTTCTAAATAGCTTTTTCTTAAGATAAATAGTTTCCTAAGTTCAGTATATATTTTTTCCATATTAAGTCTTTTTGATTCGACTTCTTTTTTTAATGTTTCTTTAAATTTATATGATTCTTCATTATCTTTTGCAAAATTAAAGTTTTGTTTTGCAATTTCTGGTGTATAACTTCCACCTTCAGTAAATAACACACTTTTATATGAATTTAATACATTAGGGTCTTCAAAATAACATTCATCAAATATAAAATAATATTTTATTATATATTCTGGTTTTTGAAGTAAAAGCCCCATATATTCTCTTTCAAGTTCTATGTTAGACAATTCTTCTGGATATATGCTTTTTTTCGTATTATTATTTTTCTCTTCTTTTTCCTTTTTAGCTT
>OCPV01001469.1_pt1 | contig 12819 bp, 29 predicted proteins | sample 1538511 | NCBI WGS metagenome assembly OCPV01 (sample SAMN04571704, study PRJEB22368) | human gut metagenome | biome: human gut; material: stool | host: Homo sapiens | place: Luxembourg | collected 2012-08-30 | reverse complement strand
TATATCTTGTGTTGTTATTTTTTGTATATGTTTATTAGCAAAATTACTATCGCATTTAATTATTTGTTTTAAAGTTTCTTGGTTTCTTAAATAACTTCTATCACTAATTTGATTAGTATCATATTTATAATTTATATAATTTTCAATCAATTCTTTAAATGTTATATCTTGCTTATCTATAAAAAGTCCCTTTTGTACATCTGAAAGTGCTTTAGTCATTTTCTCTTTTACTTCTTTTCTGGTATTTCCATAAACAGATTTACGATTTAATTTACCATCTGCTTTTCGACCTGCAGTAAATTGACCTATCCATTTATTTAATTTCTCACTAAAGTATATTGTTCCTTCTCCATTTCCTCTTCTTGCCATTATTACCTCCTATAAAATAAGATAAGTATTTCTACTTATCTTTAGTTTAAAATTTTCCAAATTGACCAATTGCCTTTCCTATTATTTTAAAATTAGTTTCTTTTAGATTAATAATAATTGGTTCCATTGGATATGTAGACATTGGTTCTAACATCACAAGTTCATCGTTTATCTTTTTATATCTTTTCAAGGTTGCTTCATCATTTCCATTAACAATAGCAACAACAATATCCCCGTTTTCAGCATAATCTTGTTTGTGGATTAAAGCATAATCTCCGTTATGAACCTTTAAGTTCATACTTTCACCAGACACTTTTAAATAAAATAAATCATCGGATGTTTTCATTCCGTATATATTAGGATCTACAGGTAAATATCCTTCAATATTTTCTTCTACTAGTATTGGTTGTCCTGCTGTAATTTTACCAAGAATAGGGATTAAAAATACTTCATTCATATTATTTTTATCCATATAATTAATTAAAGATTCAAGATTTTCTTCCAATGTAGCAGATTTTTTTCCAGATATAGAAGGGTGTAGCTTATCAAGATGTTCCTTTTTCATTTTTTCTTCATTTTTTTGTTTTTCTTTTTTGTAGATATTCATTTCTTCTTGAAGTAAGTCTATTTTTTCTTTATTATATTTAATGATTAGTTGTTTTATTTTTTCTATTATAGATTCATCATGATTTATTGTTAGTATAGAAAGAATACCATTTAATAAGGATGAATAGTTTTTAATAACTTGAGCATCATCAGATGTTATTATTTTTATTAAGCTGTCGATTTCAAAATCTGATAAATTTAAATTTGAAAATTCATTAATATATTTGTTTTTTAACAAAATCTCAGCCTTTTCTTCGTAATATTTTTTAACATCTTCTAATGAAGATTGAACTTTATTCTCGCTATTTCCCATTAAATAATCCATTGAACAATTGAAAATTTTGCACATTTCGAGTTTTATTTCATCACTTGGTATACTATATCCACTTTCGTAATTAGCAATACTAGATTTGTTATTTAAGCCTAACTTTTTAGCTAGGTCTTCCTGAGTCATATTTAATTCGTTTCTTAATTCTTTAATTCTTATAGAAAGAATACTTTTTTTATTTTTCATGTTTATTACTCCTTTTAATATATAAATTATAGCATAAAGTTTAATGAAAGTAAACACTTTGAAAAATTTTTTATTGGAGTCTGTAAGGATAAATTATCATGCTCAAACTTTTTTGTAAAAAAGTATTGACAGTTTGAATGTAATAAACTATAATAAGTTCATAAACAACAAACCTGGAGGTGAAAAAAATGATAAAAGAAGTATTGATAACTAATACAGAAGGACTAAGGAAAGCTAGAGAATTAAAGGGTTTTTCGCATAGAGATATGTCTAAATTTTTAGGCGCAAAGAGTTCTGCAACATATTATAATATAGAAACAGGAAAAGTAGAACCTAAGATAGGACAGGCATTAAGAATAAGTAAATTATTAAAAGAACCTGTTACAAATTTTTTTAAATTAAAAGTTTGAAAATAATAAACTAAAAGGAGGCAGAGATAAATGGATAACATGAAAGTGTTTCAAGATGGATTAATAAAGATTTATGAAAATGATGGGCAAGAACAAGTAGTAAATGCTAGAGAATTACATAAAGTATTAGGAAATAAAAGACAATTTAGCGATTGGATAAAGCAAAGAATAGAACAATATGGTTTTATTGAAGATATTGATTTTACAACTTTTTCACAATTTTGTGAAAAACCTCAAGGAGGAAGACCAACTACAGAATACGCACTTACATTAGATACGGCAAAAGAAATTGCAATGGTGGAAAACAATGAGCAAGGAAGAAAAATAAGAAGATACTTTATTGAAGTAGAAAAGAAAGCAAGAAATATGTTCGAAATTCCTAAAACATTACCAGAAGCATTAAGAAAAGCAGCAGAGTTAGCAGAACAATTAGAAGAACAAAAGCCAAAAGTATTGTTTGCAGATAGTGTAGAAACTTCTAAAAATAGTGTTCTTATAAATGAACTAGCAAAAATATTAAAACAGAATGGATATGAAATAGGTCAGAATAGACTTTTTGAAAAACTAAGAAATGAAGGATATTTAATAAAACAAAAAGGACAAAACTGGAACTTGCCAACGCAAAAAGCTATGAATCTAGGATTATTTGAAGTAAAGAAAACAGTTGTTAATAAACCAGATGGAACACCAATTACTAGGCCAACAACGAAAGTTACAGGAAAAGGTCAAATATATTTTGTAAACAAATTTTTAAAAGAGGTGGTATAGCAATGCAAACAAAGAAATCAATATTAAAATATGAAGACTTACCAGAAACAATTACTCCATTAGACTATGCAAACTGGAGAGGAATAGGAGAAAACAAAGCAAGAGAAATATTTAATAGCAAAGGGTTTCCTCGTATTCAAGGAACAGGTGTAAAACAATTAGCAGATAAAGTAGCGGTAAGATTATACGAATTAGGATTGTCAGAAGAAGATAAAAAAGAAGTACTTAAGGAAATAGCAAAAGAAATAATCTAGAAAGGAGATGAAAAACAAATGAAAAGAAAATTAGATAAGAATAAAATCTACAATTTTATAGGACGAGCTACAACAAAGATAATAAGTTTCTTATTATTAGAAACAAGCTTATATTTTATAGCACTATACATATTAGAAAACTGTATAACAGTTTATAGATAGAAAGGAGGAAAAATTATGATATTAGGAATTGAGACCAAAAAAGATTTAAGAAATCAGCTAGAAGAAGCAGAGACAAGAGCAGTAACACATTTTAATAAAGTTAATAAGATAGAGAATATTTTAAAAAAATCGGAAGAAACAAAAGAAAACTATTTTATAACTTTAAACAAAATTAAAGAAGTTATCGTCGGTCAAAACAAATAACTTCTTAACAAGAATTTAAATAAATCCATCTTGCTACTATTATACAGCAAAATGGTAGAAAGGTCAAGAAAATGATAAATGAAAACGGAATCAAAAATATAAGAATGGGTTGGAAATATAGTTTTGTAAAAGGTGTGATTTTAAATGATGATAGTATAATTCAAAATATGCAATGCAACTTAAGTGCAAAAATTCCAACTGACGAAGAATTAAATAAAATTGATAAAGAAAATATGAATAGAAAAGAAGAGAAAATTTTTGATGAATTTGCAAGAAAAGAATGTGAAATTGAAGAAATAACAGATATGTTATGGCTAGTATATGAAGATTATTATGGAATAAAGGAAAATGATATATATACGAAAGCTAATAATTATGACAGACTAGAAAGATATTTAATAAATATACATTCATTACTTCGTTCAAGACAACAAGAAATGGCAAGATTTATTGATGATGTTTATGCAGAAAGAAAAGGAATGAAAAGATAGGGAGGAAAAAAATGTCAAAATATGATAAAGAAAGCAAGTTTTTTTGGTTGCAATTAAAAGAAGATTTTTTCGATGATGATGCTATTCAATGGTTAGAAGAACAAAAGCCAAACGGTAGAGATTATGCATATTTCTATTTAAAATTATGTTTAAAATCTCTAAGAACAAATGGAATATTAATAAGAAATGTAGGAGAAATATTAATACCTTATGATAATAAAAAATTAGCAGAATTGACTAAGATAGATTTTGATACAGTTACAGTAGCTATGGAATTATTAAAAAAAATAGGACTCGTAAAAATTTTAGAAAATGGCGAAATTTATATAAATCAAATAGAAAAATTAATAGGAGCAAAAAGCGTTGGAGCATTTAAAAAACAACAACAAAGGTTATTGAGTGGACAAAAGGTGGACAAATGTCCACCAGATATAGATATAGATATAGAGATAAATAATAAAGAGCAAAAACAAGTTTTGCTCGACCATTTTAAATTAATTTGGAAGGAATACCCTAATAAAAAAGGTAGAGCAAAAGCGTTAGAATATTATTTGCAATGGATTAAAGGAAGAAAGATATCAGGAATTACTAAGAAATTAACGGATAAACAAATGTATTTCGCTGTTAAAAGATATAAAAAAGAATGTGAAGAGAAGAATATAGAACAGCAATATATAAAGCACGGGAGTACATTCTTTAATAAGGATATATTAGATTATTTAGGAGAAGATGAAGATGAATAAATATAAGGAAATAAAGAAAGTATTAAGCAACGAAGAAGTGGTTCAAAGATATTTAGGTTATCCAGAGAAACATAATTCTACAGGACTTTGGTACAAAAGTCCATTTAGAAAAGAAAAAACAGCTAGTTTTTGTGTATCTAATAATAAAGGAATACATGACTTTGGAGATAACATTCATTATGACATTATAAGTTTTGTTCAGAAATATTTTAATACAACACCATATCAAGCATTAGAAATTTTATGCAACGATTTTAACATCAATTATACAAATAATGAATATGAAACTAAAAAGATGATTAAGAGATTAAAGCAAAAAAGAGAAGAAGAAAGACAGATAAAAGAAAAAATAAATAAATGGTTTAATCAAGAAATACAAAAAATTTGTGATGAAATAAAGATTAATAGAAAATGCCTAGATATATACAAAAAAAGTGCAAATTTTAAAGTATTAAGTATTTTGTATGATGAACAAGTAAAATTAGGATATTACTTCGAATTATTATTTAATGCTACTGAAAGAGATAAAGAAAAATTATATCTAATGAACCATTAGGAGGAAATAAATATGACAGAAGATGAAAAGTCTAAAATATTAGGTAAAAAGGTTACGCCAGAATTATTTTATAGGCTAGATGATTATCCATATTCTAACACATCAAAGTATAGAGTGCTCTCAGGAATAAGAGAATTAGATTATGATACAAAAGGATTTGAAATGGGATGTATTACAATATGGACAGGATTTACAAATGCAGGAAAAACAACGGTCATGACAATGTTAGCAAAAAGAACAATAGATCAAGGAGAAAGAGTATTTTTCTTTAATGGAGAACAAACAAAAGAAGATTTTAAGAATAGCCTATATATACAATCATCGGATAATAAAGATTTATTAAACAAACAATATAAGAACAGTTGTGTATTTGACAATTTTATAACAAAAGAAAAAGCAAATGAACTTGAAAAAATATATGGAAATAAAATTTACATATACAATAATGAAGCATCAAGAGACATAGATACATTACTTTATGCAATGGAAGAACTAAGAAGAAGTCAAAAAATAAGAGTATTCTTTTTAGATAATTTTATGCAAATTGATATGAAAAATGAAAATGTGTTTCAAGAACAGGCAGAAACAATGGAAAAACTAAGAACTTTTGCGGTAAATAAAAAAGTTCACATACATTTAGTTGCACACCCAAGAAAAACTGAAAGATTTCAAACTAGATTAACTTTGTATGATATAGCAGGAAGTAGCAATATAGTAAATAAAGCTTATAATATAATTTCGATTCTTAGAGTAGATAATATTAGAGAAAAGAAAGATTATGCGAAGTTAGAAGATGAATTATTAAATGAAGGATATGACATAAAAGAAACAAATACAGTTTTAGAGATACTTAAAACAAAAGGAGAAAGATGTGGATTAGTAGCATTGAAATATGACAAAAAATTAAAAACATATAAAGAAGTAGAAAAAATGACAAGTGAATTAAAAGATAAAGCTAAAAACAAGAATAACACAGATGAGGAGGAAGAATTACCATGGTAGATAAGTTATATCAATTGAAATGGGAATATAATCATACTTTAAATAGATATTATAACGGTTGTAATTACATAGAAGAACATTCGGAAGAAGCGGATAAATATTTGCCAGTAGTTTTAGAACTTTTAGGAAAGATAAACAATCTGCTAGAGAAAATACAGAAAAAACAATTAATATCAGAAGCGGAGATATTAGGAGGATTTGAATTATGTTAGAGATAAATAGAGAACAATTGTTGGAATTTGATGAAGTAAATAGAGCAAGAATATTAAAGTTAATAGCTTTAGGAATAATAAAATATGAAAGGTAAAAATAAATGGAAATAACACAGAAGCAAAGAGTAATAGATAAAATAAATATTAGGAGTACAGGAGAAGATGAATGAATGCCAGTAGAAGAATTAATGCAATATATGCTTAATTTATTTAATAACACAAGCGACAATCTACATAAAGAATATGAAAAACTAAGTCAGAAGGATATGGAATTAAGCGATTTAGATCATTACATAGAAAACCATAGCTTAAAATCTTATGAATTAGCAAAAGTAGGTAGATTAAGAAAAACATTGAGAGAAGAAAGGCGAGAAATAAAGAATAACATAGACATGATAGAAGTAGTAAAAAAGTTTACAGACAAATACAACAATAAATTAATAACAGGAGATATAATTCAGAACTTAAAAGAACAGGGAATATTGAAGAAGAAACAAGAAAGTCCAAGTTATAAATATAGAACAAATATCCTGGATAGATTGGAGGCAAAAGGTGAATAAAATAGAAATACCATTTAAATTACCTAGCTTAAATCAAGAAGAATGGAAATACATAAAAAAATCAAATGAATATGAAATTTCAACATTAGGAAATATTCGTAGAAACAAAAGAAATTTAAAAATCTCTGATAAACCGATATATAAAATAATTAGATTAAAGTTGGATGATAGATATAAAACATACTATATACATAGATTAGTGGCAGAAACTTTTATTCCAAATAAAGATAAAAAAGAATTTGTTAACCATATAGATGGCAATAAACATAATAATAGTGTTAATAATTTGGAATGGTGTACAAGACAAGAAAATGAAATACATGCATGGAAAAATGGAATGAAAGAAAAGATAAGAATTACATCAATAGCAAATGCTAAAATAGCAAGAAAGTATATACATACAAACAAGCCAGTTAGACAATTTGACTTAAATATGAATTTTATAAAAGAATGGGATTCAGCATTTCAAGCACAAAAACAAATTGGAATAGATAGTTCTGCAATAAGTAAATGCTGTAGAAAAAAATTAAAGAAAGCAGGTGGTTATATATGGCAATTCGTAGAATAGAAATACCTTTTAAATTGCCATCTCTCTGAATCAATACATAAATGAATGTAGAAAAAACAGATACGCAGGAGCAAATATGAAGAAATCTGTGGAAAAAGATATTAGTTGGTATATAAACTTATTACCTAACTATCAAAAAACTATTAAAATCCATTTCCATTGGATTGAGGAAAACAAAAGAAGAGACTTAGACAATGTATGTTTTGCTAAAAAGTTTATATTAGATAGTCTGGTAAAAGCAGGAAAATTAAAAGATGATAACAGAAATTATGTAGCAGGATTTACAGATACCTTTGAATATGGGAAAAGTAGTAAAGTAATTTTAGAAATTCAGGAGATTGAAGATGAGTAAATGTAATAATTGTACAAAGTTTCTAACTTGTAATAGAGAAACTTGTAAACAAGTTACTTATTTACAGGCAGGACAAATAGAAAGAATAAAAGTAAAGGAGACTAAGAAAAATGGAGAGAACAAAATACTATGATAAAGATATTTATAAAAAAGATAAATTAATAAAAACAATATTTGTAATTCTAATTACATTTCTTGTAGGTATGTATGTAGGAGTAGCAATAAATTACTTAGAATTACAAGAAAAAGATAGCAAGATAAGAGAACAGTATGTGGAAATTGACAGTTTAAAAGAAACAATACATCAATATGAATTGGAGGAATTGCAAGATGGAAGATGAAGATATAACAGATGATGTAATAGAAAGCAGAGATGTAGAAGAATTGACAGCAGATGAAATGTTTAAAAAATTGAAATATGAAAAGAGTTTTACTGAAGTAGATAACATAAAATACTATAAAGATGATGATAATGTGATTTATTTCGTAATAACACACAGAACGTTTCATAAAACAGGAGAATATGACGGTATGTGTGATGCTATAACAATACAAGAACTACAAGCAATAAATAAAAAATGCCAAGAATTGGGGTGGTTAGATGAGTAATATAGAAGAAAATATAATGAGTGAAGAGGCATTTAATGAATTGATAGATAATTTTGAAGTAGTGGAAACTTTAACTGATTATGGTAGAAAAGCAATAAAACAAAATGTAAAGAAATTAAAAACAAGAATACAAGAACTAGAAGAAGAAAATAGAATGCAAAGAAAGCAAATAATGAGTGCATATAATAGAGGTTGGATACCAAAACAAAAAATAAAAGACTTATTAACAGAAATACAAGAAGAATACAACGAAGTACAAGAACAATTTGATTGCATTTGGAATAAAAAAAGTAAAGATGATTATGACAGATACAAACTTCAAGAATTTTCTACAATGCAACAGCAACTAGGATTTTTTATAGGAAAATTAGAAGAATTATTGGAGGATAAATAATATGAAATTTATTATATTAAAATCACATTATATGTCTAAAGATAGAATTGTTTTAAAAAAGGATATAGATGAATATCATTCTACAGCGACTTTGGGTTATTTATTGGAATTTGGAACATTTAAACCTTCGGATGATATTTTGATACTCACAGAAGATACAGATAGTATCCAAATAAGACCAAAAGCAATTTATAAAAACAACAAAGGTTATTATATAAAACAAGATAATAAAAGAAAATATTTAGATCATATTGATGAGATAGAACAAGTAATAAAAAACTTTCAAAAAATCTTAAATTAATAGGAGATGACAAGCAATGACAAAAGAACAAGAAGAAGCAATAGAATATATAAGAAAAAGAATAAAAGTATGTAATGAGAATGCAGACATATGCGACGACAATAATTTTGATGAAGAAGCTACATATTTAAGAGAAGAAAGTTATATGTTAGAAACAGTCTTATCTATGCTAAAAGAAAAAGATAAAGAAATAGAAAAGAAAGATAAGATAATAGATAGAACGGCAATTACAATTATACAAAGAGATATAGGAAAAGATTATTGTGAATTTAATAAAAGTTGTGAAAAGTGTGAAAATGGAAGTAGAGATTTAAAATGTAAAGAATGTATAAGACAATATTTTGAAAGAGAAGTGGACAGTTCTGAACAGAACTGAACAGTAGAAAGTAAGGTGGAAGAATGAATAACGTAGAAAAAGCATTAAAATTAATAGAAGATAGCTTAAATAAGAAATGTAACGGATTAGAATGTAAAGTAGTAAAAAACAACATAGATTTAAGACTAGAAAATAGTAAACTTAAAAAGCAAATAGATTTAATGGCAAGAGCATTTAAACAGGACGATGTAAGAAGTGTAGAAGAGATAAAACAATATTTTAAAGAATTAGCAGAAAGGAAAAGTGAAAATGGAAATTGAAGTAGGAGATTTTGTAAGAACTAAACAAGGTAAAATTGCAAAGCTAATAGAAGTATCTAAAAATAATTACTACTGGTTTGATAATTGGATTTATAAAGAAAGTGGAATACCGCACCAAGGTTTTAGAATAGAAGATACAGAAAGAATAGGAATAGTAAAACATAGCAAAAACATAATAGATTTAATAGAAGTAGGAGACTATGTAAATGGAATATTGATAGAAGATATAGAAGAAATAGATAATAAAAAAGTTTTTTATAGTAATGGGGAAATGATAGCTTGGACTAATAGAGATAAAGGAATTGAAACAATACTAACTAAAGAACAATATATACAAAATTGCTACAAAATAGACACAAATTAACAAACTTAACACAAAAAAGCAGTACAAGTTTATTAAAAAAGTATAAAAATAAAACAAAAATAAGAAAGTTAAGGAGGAATTTATAATGGGACAAAGATTAAATATAGAAATATTAAAAAATGGAGAGGTGTTAGCTAATAGTTATTATCATTGGAGTGGATTTTCAAATAGTGCTATAAACTTAGCAATACATATAATCAATAATTTTGACTATGTTAAAAAATATAAGGTTGAAGAATATATAAAAAATCAAGATTTACTATTTGCAATAAGACTTTTAGAAGAAACTGGAGCAGGAGTTGAAGATATAGAAGAAACAAGAAAATTGTTAGAAGACCAAACAATGAATTTAAAATTAAAACCTTGTATAAATAGAAACGAGGGAATAATTGCAATTACAAAAGAAGAAATTGAAGAAACGAGATATTGGGAAGAAGGAAGAGTGTCAATTGACATTGAAAATAAAACAGTAGATTTTAATGTAATGCACGAATATACAATAGAAGAATTTAAAGAAAATTATGACGAAGAAGAGATAAAAGAACTAAATATAAAAGAAATAAATAGAAGTTTTAAAAACATACAATTTGAAGATATTTTTGAATTAAAAGCATTTATAGATAAATCAAATTATAATGGAGAATATTGTTTTTATAACAAGAAAGATGATAAATATGTTTTTTTAATTCAATAGAGAAAGTAGAGGAAGAAAGATGAGAGAGATAAAATTTAGAGGAAAAGAAATAGATACAGGTAAATGGGTTTATGGAGGGTTATTTAAAGAACCAGCACCACCACAATGCTTTGAAAAAACTTTAGAAGACAAGTATTGGATAGTATACCCAAACCCAAGATATATGCCAGACTGGAATTTACCATACGAAATGGTAAGAACGGATATAGAAAAAGAAACCATAGGGCAATACACAGGACTAAAAGATAAAAACGGAAAAGAAATATATGAGGGAGATATTTTAGAATTAAATAAAGACGGAAGAATATTTTATGGAACACCTGATGGACTACTTGCAAAAAAGTATCAATTAGTAGGATTTAAAGATGGAGCATTCATGACTTGTAGAAATAAACATTTGATAGATGACTATGATACATATTTATGGATAATTTCTAAATATTCAACAGTCGCTGGTAACATACATGACAACAAAAATTTGTTAGAGGAAGGAGAATAAAGATGAGTAAATCAATATTAGAAAAGATATATGACAAAATTGATAAATTAGAAAAAGATAAACAAGATTATTTAGAAGCTGGAAAGATGACAACAGTTAATAAAAAAGAAGAAGAAATAGAAATATTAAGGTTAGCATTAGATGGATTAAGCTATAAAACAGTAAAAAATGAATTGTATAAATATAGAAAATTCATAATAGATAAGGGATTAACACAACAATTTGAACAAACTTGTGAAAGGTGGAGAAATAATTAATGAAAGAAGTAAAAAAGTTATTAGAAAAAATAGAACAAACACCTAACAAAATAATAGAAGAAGCAATTGATAATTTAAGTAAAAAAATGAATAAAGAAGAAATAGAAAACAAGAAGAGAATGTTAAGAAATTTTTCAGAACAAGGACAAGGACAAAGAGTATTTTTTGAAGAAGATTTAGAATTAATTAGGGACATATTACAAGAGTTAGAGCAAAAAGAATCTATATTAGATAAAGCAACAGATAAGTTAGAAGAAATAAAAATAGAACTTGACGACGATGGATTCGGTTATTATGCACAAGAAATTACAAAAATATTAAATATCATAGAAGGAGAAAAGAATAATGAGTGATAATTGGATACATCAAGTTGGAAGTATTAAAATAAATATTCCAGAACTAGATAGAGTAGCAAAAGCTATAAATAGAATAGCTGATGAATTAGAAAAAGCTAACAATAAAAGTGGAAAACATGTAGAAGGAGAAGAGTATGAAAGATAAAATTATAAAAGGAAAATTTGTAAAGACTCCAATGCCATACAAAGAAGATATAGAAGAAACAACACAAGAAGAATTTAATAAAATGTTTAGCAATATGTTAGGACATATATATTATATTTATCTAAGTGATTTAGGAGAATATGTAATATTTGGAGGAACAAACGAAGAATCAGAAAAAGAATTTCAAGAAAGTATATATAAATCTTTAGTATCAATGGGAGAAGATGAAGAATATGCAAGAAAAGTTGTAAAAGGAGAGGAAGAAGCAGACGGATGTATGTATTTTCCAGAATATTGTTTTGAAATTTTAGAAGGAGAAAAGAAATAATGGAAGATTATCATTACTTTGTGTCATTCGTTTCAAAAAAGTCAAATTATGAAGTTGGATTTGGATACTGTGATATATATAGAAAAACGAAAATAAAAGATTGCAAAGACATAAAAGAGGTACAAGAAAGCATAGAACAAAACAACAATCTTGAAAGTGCAACAATACTTAATTTTAAAGAATTTTAAAGAAAGAAGGTAGAAAAATGAAAGCAAATGAATTATTTGAACAAATACATGCAGGGAAAATAAAAGAAGGAACAAAAATAAAAGTAATTAATGATTTACTAGAAAACTGTGTAACAATAATAAGTTATAAAAATGGTAGGTTAAATTGGCAGCCAGGAGAATTTGATACTAGTTTCTTTTGTAGTGCAGATATAGATTTTGTAATAAAAGAAAACAAAGAAATAGAAGAACTCAAAACTGGGTATGCAATGAGTGAACTGAATAGCCAGTTTCAAAG
>OCPV01001463.1_pt1 | contig 12839 bp, 10 predicted proteins | sample 1538511 | NCBI WGS metagenome assembly OCPV01 (sample SAMN04571704, study PRJEB22368) | human gut metagenome | biome: human gut; material: stool | host: Homo sapiens | place: Luxembourg | collected 2012-08-30 | reverse complement strand
TCGGGCGGGAGCACAGGTGTGCCATGTACCATTCACCGTTCTGCGTTTCCACAAAGGAACCGTGGCCGCATTTCTGGATGGCGGTCAGATCGTTCTGATCCGAAGTCAGCAGTGGGTTGTCCGGCATTGTCTCATAGGGGCCGAACACGTTGTCCGACCGCGCAATCGTGACACAATGGGAGTACCCAGTACCACCTTCGGCCACAACCAGATAGTACCAGCTGCCAATGTGATAGATGCGGGGACCTTCGGTGCAGCCGATGCCGGAGCCGCTGTATACCTTGCGGCGTTCGCCCAGCAGGGCGCCGGTTTCGGGGTCCATCTGCTGCACCAGCACGCCTTTGAAGCCGTTGACCATATTGACCAGGTAGCACTTACCGTCGGTATCATGCAGCAGCGAAGGGTCGAATCCAATGCTGTTCAAGTACACCGGCTGGCTCCACGGCCCTGTAATGGAAGCGGCACGGCTCATATAGTTATGGGTGTTGTACCAACGGCCCTTTTTGGTGGTCACGTTGGTGACAAGCAGGTAGTAATACTGCCCATCCCAGCTCAGGTCCGGGGCCCAGATACCGCCGGAATTGGGGTCCCCCCGCAGATCCATCTGGCCGGGTTCGCGCAGCGGGCTTGGCAGCTGCTCCCAGTGGGCCAGGTCTTTGGAATGGTACAGGTTGACACAGGGCCACCATTCAAAGGTGGATGTGGCAATGTAATAATCGTCCCCGGTGCGGATCATGCAGGGGTCCGGGCAAAAGCCGCGCAGGATGGGGTTCTGGATGGTTTTCATACAAGCATCAGCCTTTCAGGCCGCTGGTGCCAATGCCCTGAACCAGATAGCGGTTGAAGAACAGGAAGATCAGGAACACGGGGATCAGCGAAAGGGTGGACATTGCAAACATTGCGCCGTAGTCCGTGGTGGAAGCAGAGTCGGCAAACAGTTTGATGGCGATAGATACCGTATAGGACTGCGGGCGGCTCAAGTAAAGCAGGGGGCCCATGTAGTCGTCCCACTTCCAGTAGAACTGAATGATAACAGTGGTTACGATGGAGGGTTTCATCAGCGGCAGGATGATGCGGCTGTAAATCTGGTATTTGCTGCAGCCGTCAATGGTAGCGGCTTCGTCCAGATCCTTGGGGATGCCCTGCATAAACTGCATCATCTGGTAGATAAAGAACGCCTGGCCGCAGAAGTAAGGCAGAATCAGGGGCACATAACCGGGAACCAGACCCAGACGGTAGTAAATCAGGTACTGGGGAATCATGATGACCTGGGTGGGCAGCATCATGGTGACCAGCATGCAGGTGAACCAGAACTTGCGGCCGCGGAACCGCACACGGGACAGAGCATAGGCCACCAGAGAGGAACTGATGACGGTGCCGAAGGTTGCAATGACCGTGATAAAGATGGAGTTTGTAAAGAAGGTTGCAAAGGTGGTGCCGCCAAAGCCTTTCCAGCCGGTGGCATAGTTTGTCAGCTTCAGTTCTTTCGGGATCAGGGACAGGGTGCCGCGCAGAATTTCGGCGTTGCCCTTGAACGAGCCGCTGATCATCCACAATACGGGATAAACCATCATAAAGCCGAACAAAACGACAAATGCGTGATACAGTACTTTGGTGACTGCTTTTCTGTTATGCATAACCGTACTCTCCTTCCCTGCTTAGTTTGCTTCGCTGAACACCCAGAACTTGGATGTTTTGAAGATGATGAACGTGATAAGGCCCATAACCACCAGCATAAACCAGGACATGGCGCAGGCGTAACCCATATCATTGTACTTGAAGGCCTGGTTGTAAACGTACAGGGCGTACAGCATGGTGCTGTTGTTGGGGCCGCCGTTGGTGATGATCATAGCCTGGGTGAATGCCATGAAAGCAGAGATGGTCTGCATAATCAGGTTATACAGAATGATGGGAGACAGGCAGGGCAGCGTGATGCGGAAGAAGCTCTGGTATCCACGTGCGCCGTCGATCCTGGCAGCTTCATAATAGCTGACAGGGATTTCTTTTAAGCCAGCGGCAAAAATAATCATCGAAGAGCCAAACTGCCAGACGGACATCAAAATCAGCGGGTAAAGCGCCAGTTTCTGGTTGCCGAACCAGTTGATGGTGCTCATGTCCATGTTGGCCAGCACGCTGTTGAACAGACCTTTGCGGGCAAACAGCTGTTTCCACACCAGGGCAACGGCCACACTGCCGCCAACCAGGGATGGCAGGTAGTACAGTGAACGGTAGAACGTAACCATGCGGCTGGGCCGGGTGAGCAGGTACGCCACCAGCAAAGCGAAAGTCAGCTTGAGCGGCACAGAGATCAAAACGTATTTTAAGGTGATGGCCAGAGATTTCAGGAAAACCTCGTCCTGGAACAGGCGCAGGAAGTTCTTGAACCCGATAAATGCTGCGGTTTTGGAGCCGAGCGAGTAGTTGGTGAATGCATAATAAAAGGAAATGCACACCGGAATCAGGGAAAAGCAGACAAAACCAAAGATAAACGGGAACGCAAACACATGGCCGACGGTATTATCTTTGTTCATGAACCTTTTCAGTGCCGAGGTGGAAGTTTGACCTTTCACGAAAGAATACCTCCCTTTCAAAAAGGGCGGGCACAGCCCTTTCTTCCTGACCGTGCCCGCCCGGAGCATTATGAATTTGTGTTAAAGCTTACTTAGTGAACAGTGCAGCTGCATCGTCATAGGTCTTCTGGGCAGCTTCTTCTGCGGTGATCTGGCCGTCAACAACCTGCTGGATGTAGTTGCGGTAGTTATCAACAACCTCGTCCTGGCCGTCGGGGCTCAGCACGTTGACCTTGTCCGGCATCTTGAACTTAGAAACCTTGTCCATGAAGTCGTACATGATCTGCTGGCCTTCGGTAGCGTTGGCAGACAGGGTCTCACGAACGGTAGCGTTTACAGGAATGCCGCGCTCGCCCTGCAGGATGTTGTTGCAGTCGGGGTCATTTTCGAACCAGCTGATGAACTTAGCAGCTTCTTCTTTCTGCTGGCTGTCCTGAGAGACGCAGAGCATCTGAGAGGACTGGATGACAGCACCGGAAGGGCCATCGCTGGTGATGCGGGGCAGGGTTGCCAGCTTGAGGGTGCGGCCCTGATCCTGGCAGACGTTGTACATGGTCGGGAACTGGTTGGCAGCAACCCAAGCCATTGCAGCTTCGCCGGTTACCAGGAAGTCGTTTTCGATGTTGGTGATCTCAGCGGAAGCACCGGCATCGGGGTAAACCTCGTTCTTGATGGAGTCAGCACGCATCTGGATGTAGGGGGTCAGCATCTGGGGATCATCGAAGCCCATGCCGGTCAGATCCAGGTTAAAGAAGCTGTACTGGCCAACATCGCCATACTGTGCAACGTAAACGGAGCAGCCAGCGATGAATTCAGAGGTCAGCATGGAGGAGCAGCCGTAAATGCCAAGCTTTTCATGGATGGTGTTGGCAGCGTTTGCGTAGTCATCCCAGGTCCAGGTATCGGTGGGCTCGGCAACGCCGGCTTCAGCGAACATGTCGGGATCGTAAGCAATGCCGTAAGAGTTCAGGCCGTTGGAGATACCCAGCTGATGGCCCTCAGTGTCCTGGGTGGTCTTCAGGTTGGCATCGCCGATGCCGGAAACATCCACAACACCGGAAGCGATGTAGTCATCCAGCGGATAGATCTTGTCCATGTACATGGGGAAGTTGCCGCCCAGCTGGAAAATATCCCACACCTGGTCAGAAGCAACCAGGGTCTTGAGCTTGGTGAAATAGTCATCAAAGGAGTAATACTCGTACTCGATCTTTACGTTCGGGTGCAGGGATTCATACAGCTCGATGGCCTTGATGGTGCGGTCATGGCGGTCCTGAGAACCCCACCATGCCATGCGCAGGTCAACTTCTTCATCGCCGGTGGAAGCAGCGTCTGCAGTAGAGGATGCAGTGCTTTCGGCAGCGGTAGAATCAGCGGTGCTTTCAGCGGCGGAGGAAGCGGTGCTGCCGCCGCAGGCTGCCAGGCTTACGCACATAGCGGCGGCCATTGTGGCTGCAATAATTTTCTTTTTCATATGGTGTTCTCCTTAATGTCAAGCAGTGGAACGGCGGCTGGGCAAGCGATGAACCAGCTTTGCCGTTAACATTTTTTATTCAGGCGGTGTGCACCCCGTCTTTCTTTCAACACTGTCATTATACCTGCTGGAAAGCACCGAAAATACTAAAAAAATATGCAGTTTTTGCTACAAAACACAGTTTTCTTGACTTTCCCCAAAAACAGTGTATTATATATATCCATAATACATAAACCCTTTTTCGCCAATTTATGCACAATGCTAAAAGTTACAACTTTATGAAAGGACGTTTTTGCCAATGAGTCCCGAACGCGAACCGATGGAGAACGACTCCAACTCCCGCACGGCGGAAGAATTGGAGCAGCAAACTGTTGATGTTTATGTAGAGCGTGCTCTGCACGGCCCGGTGTTCCGCATGTCTTACGAGCACACCCACACTTATTGCGAAATTTTTTACCTGAAAAGCGGCACCTGCACCTACACCGTCAACCAGGGCCAGTGGCACCTGGAAGCGGGCGACCTGTTTATTGTGGCTGCGGGCGACCCCCACAGCACCCGCTACGAGGGCAAAACCAGCTGCGAGCGCATTATCGTGTTCTGTAAATCAGATGTACTTGCCGGCATGATGCGTGGCGACCCGACCGAAGTACAGCAGGCGCTGGAGCGTTCCTGCAAGGTGATCCTGAACGCCGAGACCCGCACGATGGTAGAAGCTCTTTTGGACCAGATGCTGCTGGAAAACGACCTGCCGCGCAAATATTCGGAGCAGGTGCTGGAGCTGGAATCGCTGCATCTGGTGCTGCTTTTGCTGCGGAATGGCATTTTCAGCCATGAAACCATGTCTCCCAAAGAGGGCTACAGCGCCGACATTGAGCGCGCGCTGAAATACATTGCGCTGAATTACCAGCAGCCCTTAACGCTGGAAGAAGTGGCCGGATACTGCAACCTGAGCCCCACCTATTTTTCCCGCAAGTTCAGGCTGATCACCGGGCAGACGTTCAAAGAGCATGTGAATTACATCCGGCTGCGCCAGGCCACCCAGATGCTGTTGATGACAGATAACTCCATCACCAAAATTGCCATGCTGTGCGGCTTTGGCAGCAGCAACTATTTCAAGGATCTGTTCCGCGCCAGCTCCGGGCTGCCCATCCACCCCCACCTGCGGGATAACGGGTAACGCACGGAGTGCCGTAACCAAACCGTATTTTATTGTGCAGTTATTCCAGCGTCATGCCATATTTATCAAAAATGCGGTTGAACAAAAAGGCGTTGCAATAGCTCGCCAGCCCCGGCGCCACCAGCAGCACCGGCCAGAATACAAAAACGCCCACGGCAAAAAATGCTACCGTAACCATCAGCGCGGCCAGAACAGGCATTACATTGCGCAGTGCCATGGCAATGCCCATCTTGAACAGCGCGCCGATGGTGTTATCGCACCGGGCAACCAGCGGGAACAGCATGGTGATAAACAGCGCCCAACAGGCCAGCAGCACTACGCTGGTAAAAAACATTGCCCCCGCAAACACCGAACTGGTCTGCAGGCAGATCACCAGATCCAGTACCAGCAGGATGCCAACCGCCAGGTACCCCACCCACAGCGCGGTTGCCTGCTTGAGGTTCTGCTTAAAAGAATGGAAAAACGCGGGAATGAGCTGGCCTTCCTGCCCGCGGGCCATCTTTAAGGTAATGTAATACAGCGCCGTTGTGGCCGCACCCGCCGTTACCACCGGCAGGCAGCAGAGATACCACAGGCAGGACAAAAGGAAAAAATCCGCCAAATTGCCGATAAACTTCCAGATTGGATTTTCGAGACTGAAAAATTTCATGATGTGCCCTTCCTGTTGTTGGCTGCATGGTCAGGGGGGCTCCCCTGCCGCTTGCGGCCATTTTTGCTACCACAAAAAAAGAGTGCCTGCAAGACCCGGCAGGAAGAAAGGCTGAAAAAATTTGGCGGCATGTTCAGCAGGAAGAGCTATCAAAAAAGTCTGCAATAAAGGCCGCCGCCTGCTTTCCCACGGTGTTATAGGCGCTCTGGTGGTATAAAAAACATTGTTGATTCTGCGTTTCAAACACCTATGTAAAGAGATTTTGACGGTGGTTGGAAAGTAAACTTGATCGTATTTTTGCGGAAATGTGTTATAAAGAATATACAGAAGAAAGGAACAAATGCGATGTACATAAGTAAACGACTAAAAGAACTGAGAACCGTAAGCGGTTTTAGCCAAGAAAAACTTGCGGAGCTCCTCGATGTTTCAAGGCAAACAATTTCAAGTTGGGAAAATGAAAGGAGCTATCCTGATGTTCACAATCTAATTATGCTCTGCGACATTTATTCCGTTTCTTTGGATGACCTTATGAAAGGAGATATAGAAACGATGAAAAAAGAAGTGGCCAACACAACTCTAAATAAATCCCCCCAAGATGCAATACAACTGATCCAAAGCGGCCTGGTTATGATTATAGGACTGCTTATTGCAGTAACTGGTCTTATCATTACGCTAAATGGTGGAAGTACCCTATGGGGATACGGATTGATGATTATTGGTGCTGCCCTTGCTTGCTTCTTTGCCTTTTATGCTGATTATCTAAAACGCAAAAATAAGATACAGACATATAAGGAATTGAGTGATTTTTACGATTATTCCATGAAGTTACTAAATCAAGACAATCATTAGGAAGCAAAAACTATTGATTTATTTGTTAGGTATTGTGCAGAAACCGGTCGCTTCAACACCCTAAAGTGTATCTGGAACCTTAGCAAAAACAGCACCGCCGCCCGGGTTTTTCCCTTTGGGCAGCGGTGCCGTTTTTGTTTATGCTATTGTTGTGTTACGGGGCAAAGCCTGCGATCAGATCAGGCCCATCAGGCTGGGCAGACCCAGAGACAGTGCCGGGATATAGGTAACAGCCAGCAGGGCCAGCACCAATGCGACAAAGTACGGGATCAGCTTGGAAGTGACCTGCTCGATGGAAACATGGCCAATGCCGCAGCCGACAAACAGAACGGAGCCAACCGGCGGGGTGATGTTGCCCAGGCACATGTTGAAGATGAGCATAACGCCGAACTGGATCTCGGTCATGCCAAAGCTGGTAGCGATGGGCAGGAAGATCGGGGTAAAGATCAGGATGGCCGGGGTGATATCCATGAACATGCCGATCACCAGCAGGATGATGTTCATCAGCAGGAAGATGATGTACTTGTTGCTGGTCAGACTCATCAGGCCGTTGGAGATGGCTGCCGGGATGCCGGAGTAAGCCATAACAAAGGACATGGCGGAGGAAGCGGAGATCAGGAACAGGATGATACCGGAAGTTTTGGCGGAATCCAGCAGGATCTTCAAGAAGCTCTTGAACGTGATGCTCTTGTAGACGATGGAGAGGATCAGACAGTACAGAACTGCGATGCCAGCGCCCTCGGTAGCGGTGAAGATACCGGAAACGATACCGCCGATAACGATGACGATGAGCAGCAGAGAGGGCACAGCGTCCCAAATGGTCTTGCCGATGCTCTTGCTCTTATCATAACCGGTAGCTTTCATGCCTGCCTTTTTGGCGCCGACAAAGGCAACCAGCATGCAGCACAGACCCATCAGGATGCCGGGAACGTAACCAGCCATGAACAGGGTGGAGATGGAAACACCGCCAGCAACGGGCGGGATCAGCAGGCCGGTGGGGGCGGAAGCAATGTTGGCTGCTGCAGAGTAAGCGGGGTCATAGCCGTTTTCTTCCTCAATGGGGCTGATGCAACCGCCCATGGCGGAAGCAGCAGCAACGGAGGAACCGGACAGTGCGCCGAACAGCATGTTGCCCAGGATGTTGGCCTGTGCCATGGAGCCGGGGATCTTGCCAACGAACAGCTGGGCAAAGTTGACCAGGCGCTTGGCAATACCGCCGTTGTTCATGATGTTGCCAGCCAGGATGAAGAGGGGCACAGCCAGCAGAGAGAAAGACTCAACGCCGGAGTTCATCTTCTGCATGGTGATAAAGGTGATCTGGTCCCAAGACAGGGTGGACATGGCGGTTACAATGGAAGAAACCACGATGCTGATGGAGATGGGCACGCCCAAAAACAGCAGCACGCCGAACACAGCAAAAAGGATAACGGTTGTCAGTGTAATGCTCATTGTTCTGTGCCCTCCTTAGCAGTCAACTTTTTCGCCGGTGATATCTTCATAAATGTTGATGATCTGGGCGATGATGATGAAAATGCCGGAAATCGGAGCGATGGAGTACACCAGACTGCGGGGGATGCCCAGCAGAGCGGAGAATTCACGGCTGGCAGAAACAGCCAGCTTGAAGCCGCCGATGGTGATGACGAAGATTGCCAGCAGCAGGATCAGGCCGTCGATGGCAACCAGCAGAGCGGTGTGGGCTTTGCCGGTGAATTTATCGCGCACCAGCGTCAGGGACATATGCTCGCGGGTGGAGAATGCGTAAGCTGCACCGATAAAGCCGGTCCAGATCAGGCTGTAGCGCACCAGTTCCTCCGTAAAGGCAACGGGGCTGTTGAGGACATAACGGGAGAACACCTGGATGAGAACCAGGATGGTCATGAAAGACAGCAGAACGGCGCAGGCAATGCTGAGGAACTTATCCATCCAGAACTTTACTTTACCCAAAAACTGTTTCATGTTTTATTCCCCCTCTCGTGCAGCTTCAATCGTATCCATCAGGGTCTTAACGCCGGGATACTGTTCTTCGTATGCTTCGATCATGGGCTGGGTTGCTTCGCGGAAAGCTTCCTTGTCTACATCGTAAACAAACTCAACGCCCATGGTTTCCTGTGCTTCTTTTACAGCTTCTTCAATGGCCGTATCCCACATGACCTTATGGGCCTCAGTGGAGTTGTGGGCAGCTTCCAGAATGATCTCCTGATCTTCCGGGGAGATCTGCTTCCATACCTTTTCGCTCATGATCAGAACGTCGGGGATCATGGCGTGCTGGTCAACGGAGTAGACCTTGCACACTTCGCCGTGCTTGCCGGTGGTCAGTGCGGTTTCGTTGTTTTCGGTGCCGTCAATGATGCCGGTCTGCAGGGAAGTATACACATCGCCGTAAGACATGGCAACGGGAATGCCGCCCAGATAGTTCATCATATCGGTCTGGGACTTCATGTCCTGCACGCGGATCTTCAGGCCCTTCAGGTCAGCCGGGGTGCGGATGGCTCTGTCTTTGGTGTAGAAAGAGCGGGCGCCGGAGGTGTAATAGGTCAGGGTAACAAAGCCGTCATCGCCGGTAGAGAGGAAGAAATCCTGCATCTGCTGGGAGTCCATGACATGGTAGAAATCCTCGGTATCATTAAAGATGTAAGGCAGGCCGAATGCGTTGTAGGCTTCGTTGTACGTTGCCAGACCGGGGGCAGAAACCTTGGTCATGGCGATAACGCCTGCCTGCAGCTGCTCCAGGTTCTCGTTTTCGCTGCCGAGCTGGCCGTTGGGGAAGATCTTGACCTGGATGCGGCCATCGGTCTTTTCGTTCACTTCCTCAGCAAACTGGGTCATGGCAATGTGGACGGTGTGGGTCTCGGACAGGCCGTGGGCCAGCGTCAGAACCAGTGGGTTTTCTGCGCTGTAGCTGGTGTCAGCCGTGGTGCTGGATGCGCCGCAGCCAGCCATCAGCCCGGCGCACAGCACAGCAGCCGTTGCCAGCGCTGCAATCTTTTTGAACATTTTGTTTCCTCCTTCTATTTTGTATCGCGTTTTACGGCGCGTTACATACCAATCAGATCAAACTGCTCAAACGAGACCATGATCTCATGGTCCTTTTTGGGGTTGGGGTATTTGACCTGCACGCTCTTCAGGCGCTGGCTGTAGTACCAGCCGCTCTCGGCTTCCTCAAACTTGCGGCGGTGCAGGAAGTGCGGCAGCTCCTTGCCGTCCAGCTGCACATAGAACGGGGATTTTTCGCGGTGGATCATATCCAGATACATGCTTTCCACAGCGGTATCGTAATTGCCCTCGTTGGTAAAGTGAACGTAAGTCTTTACGCCTGCGGTCACGGCAATGCGGGTCTTGAGGTAAGCGCCCTTCAGGTACTCATTGGTGCAGCCGTCATCCTCGTACAGAACAAACTCGGAATCCACATCCGGTGCCATCAGGATCTCCAGCGCAGTGGTCTTTTCGGTCATCAGGTTGTGCAGGCGGTTGCCGCTCATGGGCAGGATAGCACCGCTGCGCACAAACAGCGGGATGCTGGAAATATCGACCGGTACCTCGATCGTCTGGCCGGGAGCGTACTCCTCGCGGGTGTAGAAGTTGTAGAAGCGCTCGTTTTCGTTCTCGGTCTTGGGCAGGTAGACAGGGCGCACGGTCTGGCCCTTTTCCACAACGTTGGCAACCAGCAGAGAATCGCCAAACATGAAGTCAACGCCCTCATCATAGGTGGCGGGGTCGTTCTGGAACACGGCGAAGGTGGGCTGCCAGATCGGCAGGCCGCTTTCGTGGGCGCGCACCATCAGGGAATACAGCAGCGGGCTGAGCTTATAGCGGAAGTTGATGGCATCGCGGATGTACTGCTTTTTATCACTGAACATCCAGGGCTCGGTCACGGTGTTGTCGGTGTTGGTGGAGTGGATGGAGAAGCGCGGCTGGAAGATGCCATTCTGCACCCAGCGCACGAACAGCTCGGCCTCCGGTGCGGGGCCATAGAAGCCGCCGATATCGCAGCCGTGGTTGGAAACACCGCACAGGGCCATGCCCAGGATGGTGGCAATGTTGTATTTCAGGGTATCCCAGTGGGTCAGGTTATCGCCTGCCCAAACCTGGGCGTAACGCTGGATGCCGGCATGGCCGGAACGGCAGACAGAGAAGGGACGGCAGTTGGGGTCGTACTCTTCAATGGCTTCGTTGGAAAGCTGGCACATCAGGTTGCTCATCACCGGCTTCATGGTGCCGATGGTGCTGCCCTTGCCTTCAAAGTAAACCTTGGCGTCCTTGTCCACCATGCTGTCATACTCGCAGTTGTCGTTCCACAGGGAGCGGCAGCCGTAACGCAGCAGAGCGTCCTTGATGTACTGTTTCCAGTGTTCGCGGGTGGACTGCTTGGTAAAGTCCACAAACAGGCCGGGGCCGCCCCACCAGGTACCCACCGCCAGGCCGTCCACACCGGCGTTGTCATCGGATGCAGGCAGGAACATATCCTTTGCCTTCATCTCTTCCAACAGGGGGTGAACCAGCAGCATGCCGGGTTTGATGTTGGGCGAAACAAGAATGCCGCGCTTGACCATCTGGGCAAACCAGTCAGCGGGGTCCTTAAAGCGCTTGTTGTTCCAGGTGAAGGTGCAGCGCTTGATGCCCTGCTCGGTTTCCACGGCGCAGTAGCCGGAGGAAAGCTGGAAGCCGTCCACGGGGATGTCCTCCTCATGGGTGGTATCAATGAATTCCAGCACAGCGTCATCGCTGTTTTCCGGCAATTCGGGGTAGTACATGGAGCTGCCCAGATAGCCCAGCGCTGCTTTGGGCAGCATGACGGACTTGCCGGTCAGATCGGTGTAACGCTCAATGATATCGCGGATGGAGGGGCCTGCGATCAGGAAGAGATCCACATCCCCGGCATCGGTGCGGTAGGTGGAGTAACGGTGCCAGTAGTTACGCTTTTCGCGGCCCATGTTGAAATCACATTCAGCGGTGTTGTGGTAGAAGTAACCAACTGCCTGTTTGGTACCGCGGTTCAGCTTGATATAGAACGGAATGTGTTTGTACAGGGAATCGGTCTCTTTGGCATTGTAGCCCATGGCATCGCCGGGGGCCATGTTCATGTACTTTTCAGCCTTGTTGATCTCGCCGGATTTTTCGCCAAAGCCATAGAAGCAGTCGTCGGCTTCGATCTGGGAAGCGTGCATGCGGCGGTGGTTGGAATCCTCACGATAAGCAAGGTCGGGAATATCTGCATGCAGCAGACTGCCATCTTTATCGTATACCATGATACGGAAGGGTGCCTTTTCCACAACCACCTTCAGGCGGCTGCCCTGAATCACGGCCTGCTTGTCGCCATCGGTCAGTTCGGCAGCGGCGGTCTGCACGCGCTTGCGGCAGTCCTTCATCAGCTCGTCCGTGCGGGAGTCCCAGGCGGTCATGGTCAGACTGTAGGACGCTTCGTCCCAGTCCCCATCAAAACCGGCGCGGATACGCAGAATATCGTCCGTCAAAAACCAGATGCGGATCTCCACCGCATTGGTGGAAACCGAGAAGCAGTTCTCCAGCTTTTTGACCTGGCCTGCCGTGTAGCAAACTTTCATGTACAAGCTCCTTCCCTTTTCTGTTTCATGTATTTGTCCGTTTTTTTGGCCTGCTTAAAAATTACGGTCACGCACTTTCTGCTCGTCAGTGGGCATATTGAACAGAAACCGCCATTCCTTTCCCCATAATCCATAGCAGCCTTTTTATTTCATCCCTATCATATCAAAGTTCGTTTATTTTTTCCTCACATTTTGTAGCCTAAATATTGCAAAATGTGATATGGTCGAAGTTGAAGGCCGAATAGGCGGTGGGACGGAGGTGGGATTGGGGATTTGGATTGGATGAGGTTGGCACATCTTCAGCACTGCTTGTTTCCTGCAGTTCTGGCTTTTCCTTTTATATTGTAAGCCGCAACCTGTCCACACCCAGCGTAACCGGGACGTATCCTTTTCTGTACTGTGCAGCCATTTCCGTATTTCTTACTCCGGTTCCTTCACACCGGTGTATGCCGGTACGGATGATGTTCGGCAGTACAAATGCCTGTTCATTTGAACTGCTCAAAAGATGTAAGGCAATACCGCATAATTCTAAGTGCCGATACGGCGAGCGAGGTGCGGCAGC
>OCPV01001456.1_pt1 | contig 12878 bp, 17 predicted proteins | sample 1538511 | NCBI WGS metagenome assembly OCPV01 (sample SAMN04571704, study PRJEB22368) | human gut metagenome | biome: human gut; material: stool | host: Homo sapiens | place: Luxembourg | collected 2012-08-30 | reverse complement strand
AAAATAAAGCTATTTTTTAGTGAAATATTCAAAAATTATTGACATAGGATTATTTACTTTTTTAATTTTTTGTTATATAATTTTTTAGAATTTGAGAATTTCTTATTAGAGATGTGTCTCAAAATGGACAAAAATATCCAAAAAGACTTATCCCTGATTAGATATGCTTCTATAGCTCAGTTGGTAGAGTGCTGCCTTGGTAAGGCAGAGGTCACCGGTTCAATCCCGGTTGGAAGCACCATATATAGTTAAAGACCATATTAGATATGGTCTTCTTTATATAGATTTTTTATTGCTTTTTTTCTTATTCTTTGTATTGCATTATCTACTGATTTCACAGGTGAATTTAATTCTTCTGCAATTCTTACATAACTTTTTCCTTTCATAAATTTGTCTAATACTTGTTTTTCAAATTGACTAAGCGATTTATTTACTGCATTTTCTACTTCTGCAAAATGTTCTTTTTGCATCATCATTTCTAATGGGTCTTCACTTTGTTTTCCATTAAAGGTATCTATTAATTCCACACTGCTTTCATCATTATTGTCATATGCTGAAGTATTTAACGATAAATACGAATTTAATGGTAAGTGTTTTTGACGATTTGATGTTTTTATCGCTGTTATTAATTGTCTTTCTATACAGATATTTGCAAATGATTTAAAAGAATTTTGTTTTTCTGGGTTATAGTTTTGTATAGCCTTATATAGGCCAATCATTCCCTCTTGTGCAATATCTTCTTTTTCTGCACCTATCATAAAATATTTATTTATTTTCATGTTTACTAATTCTTGATATTTTTTTAATAAGTAAGTAAGAGCATATTCGTCTCCTTGCTTTATTTCTTCAATAATTTTACTATCTTCCATTTTGTCATATTTATTAGTAGTAAAAAATACACTCTCATTTTGCATAAATAGATATACCTCCAAATGTGCTTTTTTTGTATTATATACATCGAAAAGCCTAATGTCAAGCTATTTTATCGTATTTTGTCATATATTTAGTTTAATTCATCTTGAAACATTTGCCATACATCTTCTGTTTCCATTCCAAGCTCCCAAGATGCCACTCCTGCTAGTTCATATTCATTTATTAAAGATACTTTTTCTCTTAATGAATCTATATCTTCAATCCACATTCTTCTTATGTTTCCATCTTCTTCATATTCTATATAATTTTGTCTTTCATCTTCTAGCCAAGTTCTTTCTACTCCTTCTGGTATTGTATCATTTATATCGTTCATTGTTACTGTAGAAGGACTTCTTAATACATTTTCTTCTCCATCTGTTGTCCAAAGTCTTGTGTATAATGGAACTGCCAAAATTAGTTTTTCTTTGTCTACTTCTTCATTTTTTATGAATTTATCTAGGTTTACTTTTACCCAATCATATGCAGCTGTGCTTCCTGCGATATTACTAGATGCTCCATATTGGTCATAAGCCATAAATATTAGATAATCTGCTACATCTCCTAATACATGTCTATCAAAACATAAAGACCATGTTTCTGCTCCATCTGGTGCTGTAACATCTACAGATGTAACTGCTCCGATTTCTTTTAGTCTTGGTGTTAGTTCTATTATAAATCTTGAATATAAGTCAATATCTTCTTGTTTCATGTTTTCAAAGTCAACATTTATTCCATCTAAATCATATTTAACACAAACATTTACTAATTCTTCTATTAAAGCTTTTCTTTTTGCATAACTATTCATGACTTCAGAAGTTACATCCATTCCTATTTCTGCATTTGAAATCATTGGCCATACTCTATAGTTATTTCCGTGTGCCCATTCAATATAGTTTTCTCCTGCTTGTCCTACATTTTCATCTATTAACCCATCTTCTGACAAATGGAAAAACGCTGGTGAAACAACATTTACACCTTCTATTGTTGTTCCTGACCTATCTGGAGCCTCACCATACATTGAATAATAATCCCATGTAAGATTTACTTTTCCATCTATTTGTTTTTCTTCTGCTAATGCTTCTCTTACAGTAAATTCATCATCTAATTTATTAGTCTTTATATATCCGATTTTACCTCTTGGAGTTCTAACTCTACTTATTCCATTTTCAGAAGATATAACTACAACTGTTTCCCCTTTTTCTAATCTATCAACTGTTCTTGCTATGAAATTTGTCGAAGATTTTACAGCTACATTTGAAGTTACAACTGCCTTTTTTTGTTCTCTATCTAAAGAATCCATTGTAACTACTTTTGTATCTTCTATGTTTTCAATTTCTATATTATATACATCTTTCATTTCTGATACTGGTAAATAATTTATTCCATCTTTATTTATTACATGTGCATATATTTGTTTATCAGAACCGTTTATATTTATTTCATCTTCATCAAATCCTATTTCGGCAATTTTTTTGTCATAAGTTGTAATAAATTTATTGTTTTCTTCTTCTAAATATAAATATTTGTCAAAAAAGTTTTGGACATCATCTTCTGATAAGTGTATTACATTATTTTCAATCAAAACATTATTTTTTAAATCTGATGTTACATTTCTATTATTTATCACTAAATTTGTTACTTCATTATTATCTAAAATTATATAATTGTTTGCAATCATAGCTATAACAAACAATACTATTAAGGCTACAATTATGATAAATGTCCTTACTATAATCTTCTTTTTCTTTTCTTGTTCTTCATATGACATTTTTCTCTTTACTTTTGTATTTTTCTCAATAATTCTTTTTCCTTTTTTCATGTTTTCCTCCTAAATTTTTTTCCGCATTTAATATATCATAATTTGTAATTTTATAAAACATATTTTATAAAATTTTAATATTACTTTTTTATTACATTTTCATTTTTCTTAGTGTTTCTTTTTGTTCTTTTGTCAGCCTAAATGATTCAATTCCTTTTTGTAGAGCTTTATTATATGTAAATTTATCAAATTTTTCTTTTTTATCTTTCAGAAATAGAAGAGTTTCATCATAATATTTTATCAAACATATTGAAATTGCCCAAGCCACTGCCATTTGTACATAATAATCTTTTGAATTTATATTTTCAAATATTTTAAAATTTTCTTGTAAATAGTTTTCTTCTATGTAAAAATCTAGAATCATTACAATTCCAAATCTAAGTTCAAATTCTTTTTTTGATTTTAGATATTTACCAATTAGTTCCCACATTTCTTTTTTGTATTTTTTTGTTATTTTAAGTCCTGCGCAAAACACATCACAAACTGCCCAATTGTCGATTTTTGGTATAAATTCTATTATGTATTTTTCTATTTTTCCAAAATCCTTTTCCTTGCTAAGTCCTATTATCATTCCTTGTAACATAATTTCTTCATAATATTTGTCATCTGTATTTTGAAGTAAAAATTCATAGTCATATTTTTTTAATAATTCTTTTGTATATTGTCTTAAAACAGGAACTCTAATACCTAAAATGTTATCTGTGTTAGGACATAAACCGCTATGAAACTCTTTATATTTTATATCTGCTTTTTCTTTTAAATTTCTAGTTATTTCTTCTTTTAATTCCATCTTTCTCCTCCTTAATTTCTACTTTTCATATTATATCATATATTTTTTGTTGAAAAAACAAGAAAATCAATGTATAATATTGATACATCAATAAAAAGAGGGATTTTATGAAAAATTATTTAGATATTAGAAATGGATATATAATAGATGAAGTAAAAAATGTAGCAGATATAATTAAAGAAGGCGGAATTGTAGTATTCCCTACTGAGACTGTTTATGGAATTGGGACTAATGGCCTAGATGATAATGCTGTTAAAAAACTATTTGAAATAAAAAAGAGAAATAGAAAAAATCCAATAAATTTATTAGTAAATAGTATTTCTATGGTAGAAAATATTGCAAAAGATATTACACCTTTAGAATATAAATTGATGGAAGAATTTTTCCCACGGACCTTTTACAATTATTTTAAATAAAAAAGAAATTGTACCAGATGTTGTAACAGCTTCTTTAGATTGTGTTGGTATTCGTATGTCTAGTCATCAATTTGTAAATGATTTAATTAGTCTTGCAAATGTTCCAATTGCAGCTCCTAGTGCTAATCTTTCTGGACATTTGAGTGGAACTAATTTAGATGATATTTTTGGAGAATTTTCAGATTCAGTAGATTATATTGTAAATGGCGGAAAAAGCGAATTTGGAATCGAGTCTACTGTTGTAAGGGTAATAGATGGTATTCCTAATATTTTAAGACCTGGATTTATTACAAAAGAACAAATTGAAAAAGTAGCAGGTAAAGTTATTTTAAACACCTCTACCTCCCCTAGCAATCACTTAAAACATTACCAATTAGATGCAAGTAGTGTATTAATATTTAGTGATAATAAAGAAAAAATGATAGATAAAATAAATGAAATATATGCTAAAGAAAAAAATCCTGTTATTCTGACATTTGATGAAGATTTAAAATATTTTGAAAATAAAAACACAATATCTCTTGGTTCTTATAATAATCTAGCAGAGATTAGTAAAAATATTTTTTCTATATTAAGAAATATAGAAAAAGAAAGTTATAGCTTGATTATTTTCGAAGGTCTAAAAGAAGAACAACTTGGAATAGCCTTAATGGATAGATTTAGAAAAATTTGTAATAATAATTATATAGAAGTTTAATTTAAGTAGCATTTGGCAGTTTTTATCATATAATGTAATAAAAGGAGGAAAAATTATATGTTTAGAAACTGCCAAAAATGTTATTCTATGAATAATAACAACAATAATAATTGTAATGAAGAAGAAAATAATCTTTTAGAAACTTCATGTCAAAATGTAGCTTCTTATGAGATGTATCAAGACGGCTGTAGCTGTGGATTTGATGAAGAAATGAATTTATTTCCTGATAATCCAAGCTTAGGTCAAAGTTATGTTCCATATCAATTTATGGATAGAACTTTTAAACCTTGTGTCGGTTTAAAAATGGGAACAATCTTCCCTGAACTTGTTAGCCCTTATGTACCAGGCCAAAGTATGGACGAAATCAATTTTATTGCTAGAACAAATTCAATTGGAGAGGGGTGTAATCAATGCAGGGATTAAATGAAAATAGAAATCAATGTGAATGTGAAGAACATATGGAAAACACTGTCAACTGTGATGTAAGAAGAGAAATGATTAATAATATTAGATGTCTTGAATTTGCTATAACTGAACTTGCATTGTATCTTGATACACATCCTGAAGACCAAAGAGCTTTATGTTTGCATAATAAATATTGTAAAGAATTAAAAGATTTAAAAGACAAATATCAAAGGGTTTATGGACCACTTACTATTAATTACCCTTGTAATAAATGGAGATGGCTTGAAATGCCATGGCCTTGGGAAAGGGGGAATTTCTAATGTGGACTTATAATAAAATGTTACAATATCCGATTAATATAAAATGCACAGACCCGAAACTTGCCAAAGTAATTATATCTCAATATGGTGGTCCAGATGGTGAACTTGCTGCTTCTCTTCGTTATTTATCTCAAAGATTTGGTATGCCAGACCAAAAATCAAAAGCTATTTTAAATGATATTGGTACTGAAGAATGAGTTCCATTATGATGTCAATAGCTAAAGACAGGGATTACAATCTTAGCTATTGACTGTAAAATTAGTTGATTTATTCTCTTATTCCTGGAAGTAGTTGTTCAAGTTTTTCTTGATATTGTTTTCCACTGAAACCAAATGTTTTTCTAATGCTATCCAATCTTTGTTTCACTACTTCTTCATCATTTATATTGGTATCAAATAGTGATAGAAAAAAATCCTTTATATTTTTTGAATCACCCTCAAATAGTACATCATTACTAAATTTTTTTGTTAATCTAATAATTCCATTTGAGTGGTTAACCCCATAATCTAAATCTTCACCTAAGGCTATAATTATATATGGTAAATCTCTATCTTTTGGAATTTCTCTAATTCTAGCTGAAAAAGTATATTTTTCATTTAATTTTTCTGAATCCATTTTACCACTAGCTATTTCAGATAAATACATTATCTTCATTGTTATCAATCTGTTATTTCCTCCACCAGCTTTATCAAAAATATAATATTTTCCATCAACCTTTATTAATCCTAAATCTGTTTTATTAGGGTCTCTAATTTCCTTATAATAATTTGGATTTTTATTGTATAATTCAATAATATTTGCACCTCTATCTAAATCTAAATATGCTTCTATCCATGTTTTTCCAGCATATCTTTGATGATTTGTTCCAACAAGATCTCGTATATGAAATTCTTCTTTTTTTCCATCACAATAGTTTGGAACCGCACAGTATTCTGTTTCTATATTTGACAGAGGAATATTCTGAATTCTCTCATAAAAAGTGGCAGGATAATTGTTTGTATTTATATGTATACTTTCCAAAAAATCTTTTCTTATATCATTCATAATTTTAAAATTCCTTTCTCAATACCTTTTTATTATATAATAAAAAATAAAAATACTATATTTTAGGACGGATTTGCTAATCTAAGTTTTAAATATCTTTGGATATATATGTAATTCAAAGCTCACAGGACTAGAATCCTTTTTTATAGCCTTTTCCGTTTTTAGATAAGTAACTTTACTAATTATACTTTTTAATAGAACATTTTTGTCTTCAGCTGTTTCTAAATTATAATATAAATCTATAATATTTTCTAGCTTTGGTATTATAATTTCTTTTTGATTTTGTATTTCTAGATTTTTTTGTAATATAGAATTGTATTCTTCTAACTTACTTTCTAAACTTTGAATATTGTATTTTATTGCTTTAGAACGACTTATAAATTCGTAATTAGTGTATATTCCATTTTCTAAAAATTCATAGATTTTATTGAGTTTAGCATTTTCTTTTTCTAGTTCTTTTTTAGTGGCACTAATGGATTTTTCTATTGTTTTATTATTATCAGAGTTTAGATTATTTTTTCTTGAATAATCTAATTTATAATTTTTAAGCCATATTTTTAATGCTTCAATAATCTTATTTTCTACAATATAAAGTTTAGAGCTTATATTATCACATTTAGGATTAGAACAAATAAGAGTAGCAGGCTTGTCATCTTTGATATATGGTCGTCTTTGCATAGGTTTGCCACATTTTTCACAAAATACCAAACCAACTAATGGATTTTTAATAGTATTATTATGTTTTACTTTAGGAGCATTTTGTTTTCTCTTTTCTTGCACTAAATTCCAAGTTTTATTATCAATAATAGGCTCATGCAATCCATCATAAATTAAATAATCTTGATTACGAGGTCTACTAATAATAAGATGTCCATTTTTTGTTTTCTTTTTTTGTTTCCTTCTATTCCATGTTAGTTTACCAATATAGGTAGGGTTAGAAAGAATATCTTTAACAGAAGAAATAGTCCATTCACTTGCAATTCTAGGTTTTAAATTTAGTTTATTTAATTGTTTTACAACTGAATTTATAGAGGCATTTTCAAAAGCATATAATCTAAAGATTTCTTTAACAACAGGTGCTTCATCTTGATTTATAGATAATGTATAGCCTTTTGCATCTTTTAGTTTTACTCTATCATAACCAAAAGGAGCAATATTTCCAACAAATTTACCTTCAGATACGGAAAGTTCACGACCTCTTTGTAAACGCCTATTTATAGTTTTATATTCTCTTCTGGACATAAACAAGCCAAATTCAAAATATTCTTCATCAAATTCATTATCTGGGTCATATGTTTTAACAGGGGTAATTATTTTTGTATGAGAATATTTAAATGCTTTTGAAACTCTACCTTGGTCAGCAGTGTCGCCACGAGCAAGCCTTTCTACCTCAACAACTAAAACACCTGTCCATTTTTCATTTTCAACATCTCTAAGAAGTTTTTGCATTTCTTTTCTTTCACTAATTGTTTCACCACTAACAACTTCTCTATAAACTTTTGAAATATGTAGTTTTCTTTTTTTAGCTAAAGTTGTTAAAATTTTCTCATGTCTTGCTAGAGTTTCACCTTCGCCATATTTTTCAGCTTCAATATCTTCTCTTGATTTTCTTAAATATATTGCATATGTGCCATCTTGCACAGTTCCTCCTTTCCTTGTAATTTGTCTTTAACTTGCAGATATTATATATGAAAACAGTACAAATTACAATAAAGAAGATCTATTCATCAAATTAATTATAATATTGTCTATATATTCTTTTTGATTATTGCTATCTTGAACGATATAGTCATCATAAAATTTGATTTTAGTATTTCCAATAGTATGTTCTTCTATCATCATATAAATCGCCTCTCTAAAATTTATGAGAAAAATATAAAAAAATACCCAAGACAAGCCGTCTTGAGCAAATTCATATTTTCTATAGTAACATTATATGATGTGTGATTTATAAAATTAATTTCTTTTTATTTCCCTTCATTCTAGAAAATCAAATTGATAATTTTAATCAAGTATGATATAAATACATAAAGTAAAATATGATTAATATTTGGAAGGACTGGACTATGAAAGTTATAGAAGAATTTTTGAAAGGAAAATTTAATAAAGAGGAACTATGTAAAGATGGAATATGTGTAACAGAAAACTTTATTGCACTAATAGATGGTGTGAGTTCTCAAAGTGAATTTAGATATAATAATAAAAAATCAGGTAAAATTATATGTGACATTTTATTAGAAGCTATACCAAAATTAGATACTAAAATAGATTGTTATCAAGCTATAGATTTTTTAAATAATTATACACTTGAGTTTTATAAAAAACATATTTTAACTGCACTAGAAATTTGTTGTAAATATAAAATTAGAAAGTAAGATAAAAACACTTGATTTTGTAAATAAAATAAGTTATAATGAATATACTAGTAAAGATACTTTTGAAGTATCTTTGTCCAAATCAAATGTGAACCGCCACCCTGTTGGCGAAATATAAATGCACAGGTGAGCAAATGTTACTCGCAACCCTACTTGCGACAAATAAATGTGTAGGTGGACAAATGTAATAAAAATCTACCTTTTCGGAGGTAGATTTTCTTTTAGAAATGAGGTAATAATGAAAGTAGAAAATGGAAAATTTTATTTTATAAAAGACGAGTTTTTTGATATATTTAAAGATTATAAATTAATGCAAAACAAAGAAAATGGCAATAAAAGACCTTGCTATTTTTGTTTTAATGACCCAGATGATGAAAAAATAATATGGTTTGTACCAATATCAAGTAAAGTTGAAAAATATAAAGTTATATATGAAAACAAGAAAAAAGTTAGAAAAAAAGTTTATAACTTTGTTTTTGGAAAAGTTTTAGGAAAAGAAAAAGCATTTTTAATACAAAATATTTTTCCAACAACAGAACAATACATAGAAAGTAAATACCAAAATAAAATGCAAGATGTAGAAATAACTGAAACATTGAAAAGAGAAATAATACAAACATCAATGGATGTTATAAAACTAGCTAAAAAAGGTATTAACATTCCTTTTTACAATATAATTGAAATGAAAGAAATATTATTAAAAAAACAAAACTAGGTTAGAAACGAGCCTTTAGTTTTATGCTATAAACGAGTTTCCTGAAAAAATAAAAAGTTCACTAAGTGTACTTTAATTCACTTGGTGAATTTTTTTTATACTATTTCACAGCCAATAACTACAAATTTTTTAATTGACAACAGCATGGAGCTGAAGAATTAGCACACTTAGAAATGGTAGGAACTATAGTCCACCAATTAACTAAAGGTGCAAGTATTGAAGAAATAGAAAATGCAGGTTTAAGTGCATATTATACAGACCATGGTGTGGGTTTATAATATTTCCTAATCCTGCTTTTAATTTTATCATTGTTTTAATTGTTATTTTCAAATAATTCTTTAACATATAAATCTCTATTTTTTAATTTGTGGTTTTTACCTTGTAATAAATTTTCAAAAAATATTATCAAATAATCAAATGTAGGATAAATTCCTCTTGGAATATTTCCATAATTACTTCTAACTAAAGCATTTCTAAAATATAAACTATGTTCTTTAAACATAACATTATTAATATTAAATCCCATATTGTTAAGATATTTTTCGATAAATACTGCTGTTGTTCTTGTGTTGCCTTCTCCAAAAGGGTGTACTTGCCAAATACTTGAAGTGAATTTTGCAATATGTTTTATAAATTCATCTTTATTTAATTTTGAATAGTCAAATTCTTTTTCTTCTTTAAAATCATAGTCAAAATAACTTTCGATATCTTGATAATTTACATATTTAACAGTATCTCCATTAAGGATGTCCTCTTTTTTTGTAATATTATAATTTCTGTAATTTCCTGCAAAATCATAAATATTTTTAAACAAAAATTTATGAATATTCTTTAAAGTGATAGGACTAAAACCAAAACTTTTATCTTCCAACAGTTGAGCAATTCTTAAAGATACTAAATCACATTCTTTTTCTCTTTGAATATTTATATCATTTGAATTTTGTGTTTCATAATATGTATTTAATAAGTTCTCTACTTCGTTATACTTTAATTCTCCGTTAATGTTTTTTTGAGATAGGTCTAATAAATATTTAGAAGGCTCTAAATTGTCAACCTTATTTAATCCAATACCAGTATCCCAATATTCTTGTTTTTTTATAGTATCAGTTGTTTCATTTTCAATTATATAATTTTCTTCATCAGACATATAAAAACCTCCTAAACTTTTTTAAAAGTACTTTTATATTATATCATAAAATACTTAAAATTTCTATACTTTCAGCCATTTTCGTCAATAATTTTCGGCTAAAAATTCCAATGTATTACAACATCTTGAGTATTTTTTTGCTTGTCTTTTTCTCCAATTTCAATATAATCTATAAAGCTATTTACAATATCATAGTTAAGCTCTTTAAAATCTTTAAAGTGATTAATTATTTTTTCTTTTTGCTTTTTTATAAATTTACTGTTTAATTCTTTTTCCTTTAAATTAGATAAATCGTTTTCTACTTTTGATAGTTCTTTTTGTTTTGTTGATTTATCAAGTAGAAAAGAAGAGTTCAAATCTTCAAATATATCTTCTGGAACTTTTCCATTAACCTTGTTCAAAAATAATTCTTTTATTGCTTTATTAATAGTTTCCATATCTTTAGATAAGGTTTCTTTTTTATTTTCTAGTAATTTTGCTTTATTTAAGTTATCATTAGAAACAAATAACTCATCAGAAATACTATCAAAGTCATAAAATGCTAAAATTTTTTCTCTAATTTTTTCAGTTACTAATTTTTTTAGATTTTCATAACCAATAGAATGAGTTGTGCAAGTACCATATAGTTTTTTTGACCCTTTACAAGAAAAATAGATATAACCTCTATCATTTTGGCATTTATAAAGTTTTGTGCCACAATCTAGACACACAAGTTTATTGGCAAATAAATGAACTTCGCCATTTTTACATCTTCTAGTTTTACTTTTAAATATTTCTTGAACTTTATAAAATTGCTCTTTGGTAATAATAGGTTCGTGAGTATTTTCTACAACAATCCATTCTGATTTAGGCTGATATTTCAATTTTTTAGATTTGTAGCTAACCTTTTTATTATAGCCTTGTACCAAATTACCAATATAAACTTCATTTTTTAATATTTTACTAACTGTAGATTCACACCAATATTCAATATTTTTGCCTTGATTTTTAAAATTAATTCCTTGTGATTGTTTATATTTAGTAGGTGTTAAAATACCTTTATCATTTAATATTTGAGCTATTTTAGTAACACCATTTCCTTGTTCGTAAAGATTGAATATTAATTTAATAATTTCTACTACTTCTGTATCAGCCACTAGTTTATTTTTATTCTCTGTACTTCTTTTATAGCCATAACACACAAAAGAGCCAATATGTAATCCTTGTTTTCTTTTACTGTCAAATGTTTTTCTAATGTTTTCCGATAAATCCTCCAAATACCATTCATTCACTAAACCATTAATTTGTCTTGATTTTTTGTTTCCTTTGTCTAAAGTATCAACATGATCTACAAGACTTACAAACCTTATATTCCACTCAATGAATTTATTATGCAAATATTTTTCAACTATTTCCATATCACGAGTAAATCTGCTTTGTGTTTTGCAAAGTACAATGTCAAATTTATGGTTTTTAGCATCTTCTAGTAGCTTATTAAATTCTGGTCTTTCACTGTCGATTCCTGAATAGTCCTCATCACAGTAAATATTATAAATATCCCAGGCTTCTTTCATTGCATAATTAATTAGCATAGTTTTTTGATTTTGGATACTTTTACTTTCATCGTTTTCATGAAGTTTATTATCATCTTCGCGAGAAAGCCTGCAATATATAGCAACCTTCAATAGTTATACCTCCAATCGTATAACTACTCATTTCGTACAAACACATTATACAGAAATAAGTAGACTTAATCAATACAATTACTGAATTCATTTGCAATTAATCTATTCACAATGATATTAATATATTTTGTAATATCATCAATATTTTCGTATTTGTTCTTTTCAATAACATTAAAATTAACTTTTTTGCACATAATAAATTCCTCCTTTTTGACAAGAGTTTCAATACTCCTGCTATATTAATTCATATTCAAAAGGACTTGTACTTGTGCAAAAAAATAAAACCATTTGGCTTTAGCATAAAATTAAAATTTTATTACTTTTCGAAAACAATATGGAGCATTGATATTTTTATTTAATTCAAATTGTTCTTTATTACTATTATAGTTATATGCACTAGAATTGTGCTTTCAAAACTAAGCTTTAGAAATAGCTTAATTTTTAGATTTGATTTTTAAATACACTTTTAGTTGGTAATAAAAGTGTCAATAATTTTTGAATATTTCACTAAAAAATAGCTTTATTTTATTAGCGAATATTTCACCATATGTACAATCTTGAGTTCTGCTCGCCG
>OCPV01001455.1_pt1 | contig 12896 bp, 13 predicted proteins | sample 1538511 | NCBI WGS metagenome assembly OCPV01 (sample SAMN04571704, study PRJEB22368) | human gut metagenome | biome: human gut; material: stool | host: Homo sapiens | place: Luxembourg | collected 2012-08-30 | reverse complement strand
TGATGGCGGATCATTGTCGGCACCGGTGAAGATGCTTTTGGTATTGACAATTTTATCACTGGCACCATCGATACTGATCATGCTGACTTCTTATACAAGAATTATCATTGTATTACATTTTCTGCGTACCGCAATTGGAACGCAGACCGCACCACCTAATCAGGTATTGATCGCGTTGGCTTTATTTTTGACATTTTTCATTATGTGGCCGACATTCCAGCAGATCAATACAGAGGCGATCCAGCCTCTTGACAAGGGTGAGATTACGACGGAAGAGGCATTTACCGTCGCACAGGGACCAATCAGGGAATTCATGTACGGTCAGATGCAGGAAAAAGATTTAAAGCTGTTTGTGGATATTTCAGATGAAACCTATGACAGTTATGATGATGTTCCGATGACGACTCTGATCCCGGCATTTATCTTAAGTGAATTGAGAGCTGCATTTATTATCGGTTTCGTGATTTATATTCCGTTTATCGTAATTGATATGGTCGTAGCATCCGTGCTGATGTCCATGGGTATGATGATGCTGCCTCCGACAACGATCTCCCTGCCATTTAAAATATTGCTTTTTATTCTGGCAGACGGATGGGATTTAGTGATCGGAAGCCTTGTAAAAACGTTTTATTAGTGGAATCTGAGGTGATGAGATATGATAACAGAGGGACAGGTTCTTGATATCGCAAAAGATGCAATTTATTATATTATTATCTGTAGTGCCCCGGTTTTGATAATTTCGCTGGTGGTTGGTTTGATTATCAGTATTTTTCAGACAGTCACTTCGATTCAGGAGCAGACACTTACATTTGTACCAAAGATTGTGGCAGTATTTATTGGATTGATGGTATGTGGTTCGTGGATTCTGAATCAGCTGTCGGAATTTGTGACGACCTTATGGTCGAACTTCAGTATTTATCTTGGATAGGTTTGACATATGGTGCAGTATTCATTTTCATTGGAAAATTTTGAAATTTTTATCTTAATACTTGTTCGCGTATCCTGCTTTGTATACATTGCACCTTTTTATGGGATGTCGAATGTGCCGAATCAGGTGAAGATAGGGCTTTCTGCGATGATCGCACTTCTGGTGTCTGGGTTTGCAGATGTTTCACAGGTTGAATATACCGGGCTTATAGGATATGCAGTCATTGTTTTGAAAGAGGGAATTACAGGGTTGCTGATCGGACTTGCTGCAAACGTTTGTAATTCCATTATTTTATTTGCGGGTAATATCATTGATATGGATATCGGTCTGTCAATGGCAACCGAATTTGATCCGATCAACAACGCGCAGGTAACATTAACTGGAAATCTGTATAATTATTTTATACTGATGCTGCTTGTGGTAACCGACATGCATCATTATATATTACGGGCCTTTGTGGATGCATTTACAGTCATACCGGTCAATGGACAGGTGTTTGACTGGGAGCATCTGATGAGATCCATGACAACTTATATGGGAGACATGTTTGTGATAGCATTTCGTATCATTTTGCCGGTATTTGCATGTATCATGATCTTAAACTGTATCCTTGGTATCATGGCGAAGGTTTCACCGCAGATGAATATGTTTGCGGTAGGTATGCAGATTATGGTTGGATTTGTTGTACTTTTTCTGACCGTATCATTGCTGCCAAGTGTGGCAAATTTCATTTTTACGGAAATGAAAAAATTGATGGTACTTTTTATAGAAGGAATGTATTGACTTGGAACAGCAGAAACAGTTACATTTGATCATGGAATGGGATCTTCAGTGGTTTGCAAAGGACGGACCCGGTGGTGAAAAAACAGAACCGGCGACAGCAAAGAAACTGAGGGAGGCAAGAGAGGATGGCAAAGTCGTAAAAAGTAAAGAACTTACGGCGGCATTTGACCTGATCATTTTATTTCTTGTCCTGAAAATTTTTGTTTCATTTGTGGGTAACAGACTCATGAATAGTTTTGTGGATATCTACGGCAGGATACCGGATTTTGTAAGGGAGAATGCCGTTGATGTGACGGAAAAGTCAGTCGCAGCGCTTATGTCCGATGCACTGATACAGATTCTGATCGTCTGTGTTCCCTTTTTTGCATTTGGATTTGTTGTGACGGCGCTGATCAGTGTGATCCAGGTTGGGTGGAAAGTGACAGGGAAACCGTTGCAGCCCAAATTCGATAAATTTAATCCGATCAATGGATTTAAAAGAATTTTTTCAAAAGATTCTATTTTTGAACTGGTCAAATCTATTCTTAAAATTTTTGTTATCGTCTATGTGGCATATACCTCGATCAGAGGTCATGCACAGGACATTTTTATCCTATATGAGATCCCACTGATGCAGGCGATCATGCTTTGCGGAACGGTGATCATCAATGCTGGTCTGAAAATCAGTCTCGTCTATTTAGTGATCGGTCTGGCAGATTTTATTTATCAGAAGTATCGTTTTAATGAAGATATGAAGATGACCAAACAGGAAGTGAAGGACGAGTTTAAAAATACAGAGGGTAATCCGGAAATCAAAGGCAGACAGAGACAGCGTATGCGTGAGGCTTCCAGAAGACGTATGATGCAGGATGTTCCAAAAGCGGACGTTGTCATCACGAACCCGACTCACTTTGCAGTTGCGATCAAGTATGATGCTGAGACATCAAAGGCACCGGTTGTTCTTGCAAAGGGAGAAGATTATCTGGCACAGAAAATCAAAGAGGCTGCCAGAGAACATCATATTGAGATTGTGGAAAACAAACCACTTGCGCGGATGCTGTATGCAAACGTGGATATCGGACAGGAAATTCCACCGGAACTGTATCAGGCAGTTGCCGAGATCCTCGCAATGGTTTACAATATGAGAGAAAAATAATTTGAGAGTGACTAAGGAGGAAAAGGCATGAAAAAAGCGGACATTGGCGTAGCGTTATATTTACTTGCGGCCGTTATTTTTTTCATTGTTCCAATCAGTTCCACCTTGTTGGATGTGATGATCGCGATCAATATTTCTATCGCGTTAATTATACTGTTTAATACATTATTCGTGAAGGAAGTACTGGATATGTCTTTCTTCCCGACTCTTTTACTGTTCACGACTATTTTTAGAATTTCACTGAACGTGTCGTCTACCAGACTGATCCTTTCAACAGGAGCACCTGGTAATGTTGTCACAACGTTTGGCCAGTTCGTAGGTGGCGGTGATCTTGTCATTGGTGCAATCATATTCATTGTACTCATTATTATCCAGTTTGTAGTTATTAATAAAGGTTCTGAGCGAGTTGCAGAGGTAACAGCACGTTTCACACTGGATGCAATGCCGGGTAAACAGATGGCGATCGACGCTGACTTAAACACCGGAGCGATCACAGAGAAGGAAGCAAGGGAGCGCAGAAATAAGATTCAGGAAGAATCCGCTTTCTTTGGTTCCATGGATGGTGCTACAAAGTATGTTAAGGGAGATGCAACGGCAGGTCTTATCATTACATTTATCAACCTGAACGGTCATGGGCGTGATGAGTCAGGGATTAAGCTTTGCAGAAGCGATCCAGCAATATGGTATCCTCACCATCGGTGACGGACTTTGTTCCCAGATCCCATCGCTTCTGATTTCTCTGTCAACCGGTATTCTGGTAACGAAAGCTTCCAAGGAAGCAGATTTTGGAACTGTTCTGGTAAGCCAGCTTTTTGGCATTCCGAAGGTACTTTATCTGGTTGGTGCAACGCTTGCATTTTTGGGGATCACGACACCTTTGACATGGTATCTCTTTGTCGGGCTTGGTCTTGTGTTCATCATTTCCGGACGTATGATGGATAAACAGATCCGTGTGGAGAGCATTGAGGAGGAAGTGAGTGAGGCAGAGACGGAGGCAGAGGAGATACGCAAACCGGAAAATGTTGTTTCACTGCTTCAGGTAGATCCGATCGAACTGGAGTTTGGATATGGTATTATTCCACTGGCAGATGTCAATCAGGGTGGCGACCTTCTTGACCGTGTTGTCATGATCCGTAGACAGATTGCCTTGGAACTTGGTACGGTTGTGCCGATCATCCGTCTGCGTGATAATATCCAGCTGAATCCGAACCAGTATATTATTAAGATCAAGGGTATCCAGGTGACAGAGGGAGAGATCCTTTTTGACCATTATATGGCGATGAATCCAGGGTATGTAGAGGAAGAAATCACTGGTATTCCGACCTTTGAGCCATCCTTCCATCTGCCTGCGATCTGGATCACAGAGAGCCAGAGGGAGAGAGCGGAAAGCCTTGGATATACCGTTGTCGATCCGCCATCCATTATTGCTACACACCTGACAGAGGTGATCCGGAACCATATTGCGGAGCTTTTGACAAGGCAGGATGTACAGAATCTGGTCAACAATTTGAAAGAGAGCAATCCGGTTCTTGTGGACGAACTCATACCAAAATTGCTTGGTCTTGGTGAAGTACAGAAAGTATTACAGAATTTATTGAGCGAGGGAATTTCCATCCGAGATCTTTTGACTATTTTTGAAACACTTGCAGATCATGCCGCTGTGACAAGAGACACGGATGTCCTGACAGAATATGTCCGCCAGAGTCTGAAGAGGGCAATCTCAAATAAATTCTTCCCGGCAAACGAGACAACCAGTGTAATCACTTTAGATCCGAAGATCGAGCAGGAGATTATGTCGTCAGTCAAACAGACAGAGCAGGGAGCGTATTTAACCTTAGACCCTGAACGCACCAAGGCCATTATGGCATCTTTGGAGCAGGAGGCTGCAAAGCTTGAAAATATGGGAAAAACTCCGATCGTTATCACTTCACCGATTGTCCGTATGTATTTTAAGAAACTGACAGAAGATTATTTCAAAGATCTGATCGTTGTTTCATACAATGAAGTGGAATCGAATATTGAATTACAATCAGTAGGGATGGTGACAGCATAAATGACAATAAAAAAATTCCAGGGAAAAACACAGGAAGAGGCAACAGAGAAGGCAAGACAGGAGCTTGGAGCCGGAGCTGTTGTGATGAATGTAAAAGAAATCAAACCAAAGGGGCTTTTTAATTTTTTTAAGGGCTCTACCTTTGAAGTCACTGCAGCGATCGAGGAAAAGGAGCAGTTTTTAAATGCTGTCCAGATGGCAGCAATGCAGCAGAAAAAGATTGAAAATATTAATCTTGCCGCAGATGAGAAGATCAGTATTCCGCTTCCGGCAGAAAAAACTGTTGAGCCAGCGCCTTCCTATCAGCGTCCGGTAACACCAGAAAAAGAAGTTGTGGTGAATAAGAGCGAAAGTGATATTGAAAAGAAATTGGAAAACCTTTCCAATATTTTGGAAAAAAAGCTCAGTGAAGATGGAGCAAGGGAGGCAGAAATGCCGGTGACTCCTAAGGCATCTCCAAAAAATCTTGAAAATTTCAAGTTTATGAAGATGCTCTACCGTACCATGCTGAACAATGATGTAAATGAAAAGTATGTCAATCAGATTCTCGATGAAGCTGAGAAGGTTACAAACAGCGGAAGCAATGTTGATATTATTCTTTCCAATGTTTACCAGAAGATGATCTTAAAACTTGGCGAGCCAAATTGCATTGACTTGTCAGGAAAGAAGCCGCATGTTATATTTTTTGTAGGACCTACAGGAGTAGGCAAAACAACCACGATCGCCAAGATCGCAGCAAAGTACAAGGTGGAGCATGACAAAAAGGTTGCTATGCTGACAGCAGATACTTACCGGATCGCAGCGGCAGAACAGTTAAAGATTTACGCCAATATTTTAGATGCACCGGTGAAGATCATTTACTCTGCGGAAGAACTCAATCAGTCTTTGGAGACACTGGCTGAATACGACCTTGTATTTGTGGATACTGCAGGTTTTTCCCATAAGAATGAGGAACAGCGTGAAGATATTAAGAAACTGGTCAATGGTCTTGACCTAAAATATGAAAAGGAAGTTTACCTTGTTTTAAGTGCTACAACGAAGTATAAGGATCTTATGGAGATTGTTGACATTTATAGGGAAATTGCAGAATATAAGATTATTTTTACAAAATTAGATGAAACCACTTCATTTGGCAATATATTAAATATCCGCTTATATTCAGGGGCAGATCTGTCTTATATGACAAATGGACAGAGCGTTCCGGATGATCTGGAAGTATTTAATACCCAGATGGTGGTAAAACAACTGCTTGGAGGAAAGTAACAGATGGATCAGGCAGAAGAACTGCGCAATGTGATCAAAAAACAGAATCAGAGAACAAAGAAGCCCGCCAGGATCATCACTGTCACAAGTGGAAAGGGCGGTGTGGGAAAATCCAACATTGCCGTAAATCTTGCAGTCCAGTTTCAGCGGATGGGGTTGAAAACGATCATTTTTGATGCAGATATCGGACTTGCAAACGTGGAAGTGATGTTTGGAACAATTCCCCAGTACAGCCTGAACGATCTGATCTATCATGACAAAGAAATCGAGGACATCATTACGGATGGACCGGAGGGGGTTGGCTTTATTTCCGGCGGCTCCGGTATTATGGGACTGAGTAATCTGACACTGGATCAGATCAGTTATCTGGTAAAGTCAGTGGAAAAGCTTTCTGTGATCGCAGATATTGTGATCGTTGATACAGGCGCAGGAATTTCAGACAGTGTCATGGAGTTTGTGGCGTCAAGTCCTGAGATTTTACTGGTGACTACACCGGAACCAAGCTCACTTACGGATGCATATTCGCTATTGAAGATGCTTTACCGCAATCCGAAATACGATAAGAATGAATCGGTGATCCATGTACTGACGAACCGTGTTGCTTCCTTTGGTGAGGGAAAGATGGTTTTTGACAAACTGGAATCGGTTGTAAAACAGTTTCTGGATGGCTCTGTCCATTATATTGGGATCATCCCACAGGATGCGATGTTAGAGAAAGCGGTGCGGATACAAAAACCGGTTTCCATCGTGTCGCCGAATGCAAGGTCTTCAAAACGGTTTGAGGAACTGGCACAGTATTTAGTGTCTGGCGGAAAGCAGGATTCTTCGGAACAAAATGCTTTCAGACAATTTCTGACAAAATTATTTAACCTTTCATAAGGAGAGGAGCTATATGGCATTTACAGATTTGATAAAGCCTGGTGACAAGATCGATATCAGGTTATTACAACAGGTTGAAAATGAGGAGCGGACTGGCGATACGGTTAAAGTTTACAAGAGCCAGGTTCTTGATATAAATAAGCGTGGCAATCTTGAGATTTCAATGCCTACAGAGGGAACAAAACTGATTCTTCTTCCTCTGGATGTACGTTTGGAATTTGTTTTTTATTCCGGAGGATTCTTATATAAAAGTATCGGACAGATCGTAGAGCGCTTCAAGCGGGATAATATTTATACACTGGAAGTAGAACTTAAAACACGTCTGGAAAAGTTCCAGCGCAGGGAATTTTACCGATATGAGTGTTCCATTGATTTTAAGTTTTTCGAACTGACGGAAGAGCAGGCAGATCTTGCAACAGTGGAAGAGATTTTTGCCCAATTGCGCGATGAACATTTTAATGACAAGATACGGACAGGTACGATCGTTGACATCAGCGGTGGAGGCATCCGCTTTAATTCAGATACGGAGTTAAAGAGTGGAGATCATATCCTTGCGGTAGCACATCTCGCAAATGAAAGAATGAATCAGGAATTTCATATTGTTGGTTCTGTTATTTCCTGCGAGAAGAAGGAACAGGTAACGGAAAAGAAATATGTTTCCCGTGTCAAGTTTATGATCAAAGACGACAGAGTACGAGAGGATATTATCCGATATATTTTTGAAGAGGAACGATTAACACGTCAAAAGGATAAAAGGTAATGATTATGAAAAAAAATATTCTTGTTGTTGATGATTCTGCACTCATGAGAAGGGTTATATGTGATATAATCAATTCCGATGATACATTTCAGGTAACAGATGTGTGCCGCGATGGGCTGGAAGCATACGAAAAGCTGAAGGTCAACCGTTATGATGGCGTGATCCTTGATGTCAATATGCCAAGGATGGGCGGTCTGGAACTTTTAGAGCGCCTGCAGAAAGAACGCATTAAGACAAATGTGATCATGGTCAGTACCATGACAACACGGGATGCGGATGTGACGATCCTTGCGATGGAGCGTGGAGCAGTTGATTTTGTGACAAAACCAACAAATATCATTGAGGCAAAAGGGGATGCGTTCCGGAAAGAAATCTTAGGTATTTTAAATGCCGTTTTAAAGACAGAACGGATCAGCCTTACAGAACGCAGACCTGCAGTGGCAGCTGTCAGTGCTGTGCAGAAACGCAATGCATCGGCAGAAACAAGGTTTAAGAATAAAATTGTTGCACTTGCATGTTCTACCGGTGGACCAAAAGCTTTGCAGAGTGTCATTCCTTATCTGCCGGCCAATCTGGATGCCCCAATGGTTCTTGTGCAGCATATGCCTGCCGGATTTACGAATTCCATGGCAAACCGTCTGGATGAGATCAGTAAGATCAATGTAAAGGAAGCCGAGAATGGAGAAATCCTGAAAAAAGGAACTGTTTACATTGCGCCGGGCGGAAAACACATGGAAGTAAAGAAGTGTCCGGATGGCTCACATAAGATCGTATATAACGATATGCCACCGATCGGCGGATTGAAACCATGCGCAAATATCACATATGATTCTTTGAGGACATGTGGATATGATCAGGTAGTGTGCGTTGTGCTTACAGGAATGGGTGCTGATGGAACCAATGGAATCCTGGAATTATCAAAAGTAAAACCAATTTATACGATTGCACAGGATGCGAAGACATGTGTTGTCTATGGCATGCCGAAAGCAATTGCGGAGACGGGACTTGTAAATGAAGTCGTTCCGCTGACAGAAGTAGCAAATTCAATCACAAAGAATGTGGGGGTAAATTAACATGGATGTAAGCCAGTATCTGGAAATATTTATTGATGAATCAGAAGAACATCTGCAGACATTAAGCGATTGTATCATGGTCCTTGAAAAAGAACCGGACAATAAAGATACGATCAATGAAGTGTTCCGTGCGGCACACTCTTTAAAGGGTATGGCAGGTACCATGGGCTTTAAGAGAATGCAGCATCTGACACATGATATGGAAAATGTGTTTCAGGAAGTGCGGAGCGATCACATAAAAGTCACAAGTGGGATGATCGATCTCTTGTTCAAATGTCTGGATGCACTTGAAGGTTATGTTGACAATATTAAGAGTACCTCCGATGAGGGAACAGAAGATAACGAAGTTATCATCAAAGAATTAAATGATTTTATTGCAAAAACAGAGGGTGCGGAAGAAACAGGGAAGACTGAGACTTCTGAAGCAAAAGAAGCAGCACCTGAATCCACTCAGGAAGAAAAAGCAGGACAGGAAAAAATCGAACTGACAAAGGACGAGAAGAAGGCAATCCGTGAAGCGGAGTCAAATGGACAGCATATTTACGTCATGACAGTTCATATCCAGAAAGACTGTCTTTTGAAGGCAGCCCGTGCATTCCTTGTATTTAAGGCTGTGGAAGATTTTGGACAGATTCTGGTATACCGTCCAAGCTCACAGGATATCGAAGACGAGAAGTTTGAGTTTGAGTTCAGCTTTTTCCTTGCCTCGGAAGAATCTGAGGACAAGATCGTAGCAGCAGCAAAGGCTGTCTCTGAGATTGAAAAAGTAGATGCGGAAGAGATCCATCTTGATGAATATGTGAAAGAGGCAGAAGCACAGGAAGAACAGCAGGCAAAAGAAGCGGCAGCGGAACAGAAGGAAGCACCTGCAGAAGCTCCAAAGGCGGCTGAGAAGAAGGCACCGGCTGCAAATGCCAAGAAACAGACCAATGCAAAACCGGTAACCGGAAGAACTGTCCGTGTAGATATTGAAAAACTGGATGCTTTGATGAATCAGGTGTCAGAGCTTATTATTGCAAAGAACAGTCTGGTCTCTATCAGTTCTAACGAGAGTGGTGAGTATCAGAATCAGTCGTTCCATGAACAGATTGAATACTTAGAGCGTATCACAACGAATCTTCATGAGTCTGTTATGAAAGTCCGGATGGTACCTATCGAGAGCGTTGTAAATAAGTTCCCTCGTATGATCCGTGATCTTTCCCGTAAGTTAGGAAAGAAAATGGAGCTGTATATGACTGGTGAAGATACAGAGTTAGACAGAACTGTAGTCGATCAGATCGGTGATCCGTTACAGCACTTACTCCGTAACTCAGCAGATCATGGTCTGGAAGACAATGCAACCCGTGTAGAGAGAGGAAAACCGGAAGTTGGTTCTATCTTCCTAAAAGCTTTTCAGGAAGGAAATAACGTTATCATTGAAGTGGGAGATGATGGTAATGGTATTGATGTTGCAGCGGTAAGGGACAAAGCTGTTGAACGCGGTGTCATTACAGCAGAACAGGCGGAGAATATGAGCCAGAAAGAGATCATCAATCTCTTATTCCTTCCAAGCTTCTCTATGGCAAAGAAGATTACTGACATCTCCGGACGTGGTGTTGGTCTTGATGTTGTAAAATCTAACATCGAAGCACTTGGTGGTGACGTTGAAGTCCGCACACAGCTTGGAGAGGGAACAACTTTCATTGTCCGTCTGCCGCTGACACTTGCGATCATCCAGGCATTAATGGTTGAGATCCGTGATGAAAAATATGCGATCGCACTTGGATCCATTTCAAATATTGAAAGTATCCCGGTAAATGAGATCAAATATGTTCAGGCTCAGGAGGTGATCCATCTCCGTGGTGCCGTTATCCCACTGATCCGTCTTGATCAGGTACTGGATATGGAAGAAAAGCAGGAAGAACCGGAGAATCTTACGGTTGTTATCGTTAAGAAAGGCGACAGCCTCGCAGGTCTTGTTGTAGATAATCTGATCGGACAGCAGGAGATCGTTATCAAATCTCTTGGAAAGTATATCAACAACAATAAGATCATCAGTGGCGCAACCATTCTTGGCGATGGTGAAGTTGCATTAATCCTTGACGTTAATACATTGATGTAATGGAGGAGACGAATATGGAGAAAAATATAGATATCGCTGAAAATGATGCAAAACAGTATATTGTTGTAAAAATCGGCAGCGAACAGTACGGAATTGATATCAGCTATATTGACAATATTGTGCGTATGCAGAAAATCACACGTGTTCCAAAGATCCAGACATACTTTAAAGGGGTCATCAATCTTCGTGGGGAGATCGTGCCTGTTATGAGTGTGCGTAAAAAAATGAATCTGGATGATGATGTCATCACAAATGCCAGCAGGATCATTATTTTAAAGCTTGAGGAAAAAGGAACGATCGGAATCATTGTAGATGAAGTAAAAGAGGTTGTTACTTTATGCACCGATGAGATTGATAAGACAAGCGGAAGCAAGGACGGAAAAGCCATGTTTATCAATGGTGTTGGCAAACATGGGGACGAACTGATATCTTTATTTGAGATCAGTGCGATTGTAGAAGAAAAAGAAAATGCGTAATTCCATAAAGTGAGACCTTTCTTACAAGGTCTCACTGTGTTTATTATGCAGAAACAGATGGAGAAAATAAATGACAAAGTATACGTTGGATGAAGTTAATGATATGTACGTGGACGTGCTCAAGGAGATCGGAAATGTCGGCTCCGGTAATGCAGCGACCGCAATCGCAAATATGGTCGGCACCCGCATTGACATGAAAGTCCCAAATGTAAAATTGATGGACGTAGGAAAATTAGGAAGTGCGATCGGACCGGAAGAAGACACGGTGATTGGTATTTTTCTTGAGGTATCACATGATATTGATGGAAGCATGATGTTCCTGCTGGATTTAGAATCCGGACATTATCTTGCGGATAAGCTTTTAATGAAGGAAAATGTGGTTCATGAGCAGATGGAAGTTTTTGATGAAATGGAACTTTCAGCATTGAAAGAGGTGGGGAATATTATTACAGCGTCCTACCTTTCAGCGCTGGCTTCCATGACAAATTTAACGATTTTGCCATCTGTTCCGTATATCTGTGTCGATATGGCGGCTGCTATTCTGAGTGTTCCAGCCATTGAGTTTGGTCTGGTTGGTGACCGGGCATTATTGATCGAGACAGAAATCTGTGCAGATGTAGCGATCAGAGGCTATTTTATTCTGATGCCGGAACAGGAATCTTATTACAAAATATTATCAGCACTTGGGTTGTCACTGTAAGGAGTTTGTATGGGGAATATCATTAAGGTTGGAATGGCGGATTTGAATGTATGTAAAGCTCCTGACGGACTCACAACACTTGGACTTGGATCCTGTATTGGCCTGACACTCTATGATCCGGTTACAAAGATTGGCGGCATGGTACATTATATGCTTCCGGACAGCACAAAAGTGAGCAACAATTCAAATAAGGCAAAATTCGCAGACACAGGAATTGATGAATTATTAAAAAAAGTCATTGCTGCGGGGGCAAGTAAGACAAGGCTTGTTGCCAAGATTGCTGGCGGTGCGAAGATGTTTGAAGTCAGTGGCTTGTCAGATGTCGGAAATATCGGTGCGAGAAATGCAGAAGCAGCAAAGAAGATTTTAAAAGAAAAAGGAATCCGGCTGGTTGCCGAAGACACCGGATTAAACTATGGACGCACGGTCGAGTTACATTGTGACACCGGAGAATTTCTGATAAAATCAGTAGGAAAGCCAATTAAAACTATTTAAAAAATCGTGAAAAACGTTTTTAGTGGAGAGATTATGAAAACAAAAGGCATACCGGCAGTCGTGATGCTGCTTGCAGGGTTTGTCACATGCATCATTGGAATTGTACAGCATATGGAAACGGATGTTTTTATCAAGACATTGCTTGCGGTTTTAATTATTTTTTATGTATTAGGATGCATTGTGAAACTGGTTCTTGATAAAAACTTTAAAGAAATGGATGAACCTGAAGAAAAACAGGAAGAGTCCGAAG
>OCPV01001452.1_pt1 | contig 12927 bp, 17 predicted proteins | sample 1538511 | NCBI WGS metagenome assembly OCPV01 (sample SAMN04571704, study PRJEB22368) | human gut metagenome | biome: human gut; material: stool | host: Homo sapiens | place: Luxembourg | collected 2012-08-30 | reverse complement strand
CACATCGGTCTCCAAAACCGCCTGTGAGGGTTCGAGTCCTTCTACCCCTGCCAAGTAGGATACCAAACGTGCTTAAGGTTTGGTATTTTTATTGTCTTAGACAACAAGGTTCTGGGGTACTAGGACTGCAATCTTTGATTGCTATGTCAGGTCAGGTTCTTATTTTTCTAATATTTTATTTCTAGCTTTTTTCAAGTGGACAATTTGGAGACAAATTTAATTCATATTTTTAGAAAAGGAGGTAATTCATATATTTAATTACTTAAAATCATTTATTTTAGTTATTATCTTACTTATTTTATTTATTTCAATTTTCTTTATCCCTGTTAATTCTTCTGATTTTCCGAATATAGACCCATCTGAAATAATTTCAATTAATCCAGATGGCTTTGTCTGGCCAATTCCAGGATACACTAGAATTAGCTCATACTTTGGTAAAAGAAAATCTCCCACTTCTGGTGCATCTTCTTCTCATTCTGGTATTGACATTCCTGCTCCACAAGGTAGCAAATTTATTGCTGTGGCAGATGGTGAAATTACTTTTAGACAATTTTTAGGAGCAGGTGGATATACTATTACTCTTTCTTTTGATAACTTTAGAGTAAGCTATTGTCATTGTGACCCTAATTTTATAGTTAAAGTTGGAGATAAAGTAAAACAAGGACAAGTTATTGGACAAGTTGGTCCAAAATATGTATATGGTGTTCCTGGAAATCAATACCATGACGAAAATGGCAACCCTACAAATGGCGCAACTACTGGATGTCATCTGCATTTAGGTATTAGAATTGATGGAAAATATCAGAATCCATTAGATTTCTTTTAAATAATAAAATAGCCTCTGTCTATTATATAAACATAGGCTATTTTATATTTTTCGTCAACAAAGTAGAATAAAAATGATACAAAAAAGCTCCGTCCCCAAAATTCTCATTTTTACATATCGTCATCTTCGTCTTCTACATCATCACAACCGGAACATCCGTGGCAACTTCCATTACAACCTTCTTCATCTTCTCCACCATTCCAGTCTAATTCAATTATATTTTTACATTCTGGACATTGTACTTCTGTTTTGTTATCGTCAACATCAATAACAAATTCATAATTACAATATGGACATACTATTTCAAAGTCAAATCCGTCTTCATCATAAATATCTTTTTCAATATGGTCCACAATAGTTTTTAATTTATTCATTTCTGTCTCTATTTCATTTTGTTTTACTTCTAATTTTTTCATTTCTTCGTCTTTATAGTCTAAAATATTTTCCATATCATTTAAGACAATATCCATGAAGTCTGCAAATCTTTCTTTCACATATTCTAAGTCTTCTTTGTTTTTGATATTTTTTTCAATGTCATCTAAAAAACTTTTGTATTCGTTTTTTAAGTTTCCCATTTTATCACCTTTCTATATTCTTTCCATATATTCACAAGTTCTTGTATCTATTTTTAGGATATCTCCTATGTTTACGAATAATGGAACTTGGATTTCAAGACCTGTTTCTAGTTTTGCTGGTTTTCCAGATGTTGTTGTTGTATTTCCACTAAATCCAGGTTCTGTATATGTAACCTCTAATTCAACAAATGTTGGTGGTTCTACTGCAAATACTTTTCCTTTATATGAAAGGATTGTAACTTCCATATTTTCTTTTAAGTATTTTAAGCAGTCTCCTAATTGTTCTTCATTTAATGGCATTTGATCATATGTTTCATTATCCATGAAATAATATAATCCTCCATCATTATATAAATATTGCATTGCTTTTTTATCTATTTCTGCTGCTGGGTATTTATCAGATGGGTTAAATGTTTTTTCTAGTGTTGCTCCTGTTATTACATTTTTTAATTTTGTTCTAACAAATGCTGACCCCTTTCCTGGTTTAACATGTTGGAATTCTACTACTCTATAAACATTTCCTTCCATTTCGAATGTTGTTCCATTTCTAAAATCTCCTGCTGAATAAACTGATGCCATAATTATTCTCCTTTCAATCTTTTAATTATTTTCTCTTTTTTTAATTAGCTTTACATATTTTACTACAAAACCTTAGAAAAATCAAGTATGGCACTAATTTTAAATTACAATATAATTTTTCTCAGATTTTGTTAAATTTATACAACCAAATTTTGTTATTTGAACTGTATCTTCTATTCTTACTCCAAATTTTCCCGGCAAATATATTCCTGGTTCATCTGTAACTACCATATTTTCTTTTAATTGTGTATCTGATTTTAAACCTATATATGGTGCTTCATGAATTTCAAGACCTACTCCATGACCCAAACTATGTATTAAATCATAGTTACTAAATCTAAAGTCATTTTCAACCATTTTAGTTAGCATTCTTGTACTTGCTCCATCTTTCATTTGTTCTAATGTTTGTTTTTCATTTTTTAAAACTAAATCATACACTGGTTTTACTTCTTCTGGAACTTCTCCTACAAAAAATGTTCTTGTCATATCTGAACAATATCCATTTACCTTACATCCCATATCTATTGTTATTATATCTTTTTCTTGTATTTTTCTATTTGTAGGTATTGCATGTGGTTTTGATGTATTTTCTCCTGATGCAACTATAGTTTCAAATGATAATCCATCTGTTCTAGGTTTATAATATTCTTCTATCTCGTCTGCTATTTGTTTTTCTGTCATTCCAGGCTTTATATATTCTAATATATATGAAAAGCAGTTATCTGTTATTTCACATGCTTTTTGTATATTTTTTAATTCGTCTCTGTCTTTTATCATTCTTTGTTTTTCGATTATATGTTCTGTTTCAACTAAATTATTTACTTTATATTTTCTAATTAACTCTTTGTATTCTGCATATGTAACATAGTTTTCTTCAAAACCTACATTTTCACAAAACATAAAGAAATTTTCATAGTCATCTTTTGATACATCATTTATGTCGTATACTATAATTTCATCATATAATGTTAAAATGCTATGAACATGCTCAATATATCTTCCATCTGTTATATATATATTTTCTTTTCTTGTTAAAAGCAAAACTCCTTCTGCTTCAATATTAGTTAAGTACTTAACATTAATAGGATTAGATATTATTAAACCTTGTAAATCTAAACTAAGCATCTTGTTTCTTAGCCATTGCATTTTTGCATTCATTCTATTTCATCCCCTTAAAAAATATTCTACTATCCTTGATACATTCCCAGGGTAAATATTGTCATTAATACTCTTACTATTTGTTCAAATGGAATATACATACATATATATGTTGCAATTACAATAAATGGTCCAAATGGTATATATTCGCTAGTTTTCTTTCTTTTTGCTATTAATAGAATAATACTTAAAATTGCTCCTATTAAGAATGACATTAATGTTATTACAATGATATTTGAAAATCCAAAGAACAATCCTAATGCTCCCATTAATTTCACATCTCCAAATCCCATTGCTTCTTTTCCATAAAACAAACCACCTACTAATGTAATAAGTAAGAATATTCCTGCTCCTGTTACCATTCCAAGTAACATATTAATTGTTATCGCTACATCTGACAAGCCATATATAAATGTGAAAATTAAGCCTATTTCGAAAATAGTTAGATTAAGCCTATTTGGTATTATCTGTAGTTTATAATCTATACAAAATGCTGAAACCAGCATTGGTGCTAGAATCATATATTTTATTAAATCTAAATTTGCGATTAATGTATCTTTTATTCCTATTACATAAAGAAGTGTTACATATATTATTGCCATTATAAACATAAGTAAATAATTTGGCTTGAAATTCATTTTATGTTCTGTAAAAAATTCTTTTGAAATTACACTTTTATATTCTGGAAGCCTTTTATTTGCCCATGCTACAACTTCTCCAACTATCAGTCCTAAAATTGCCGCTATTGCATAATATGCTATATGTACATCATTAAAATACATTTTATTATTCTCCTTGCTTTTCTCTTATTTTTTTCTTTATTCTGTTTTCTATTGGTCTTTTCCATTTAGTGTACCAAAAATCCTTTTCATTTATTGGTTCTACTAAAATTGTAAACATATTAGCTCTATTCCCACCAATTACATCTGTAAATATTTGGTCTCCTACTACAGCTATATTTTCTTCTTTTTCTTTTAATTCATTTTTTGCTTTTTTAAACCCTGATTTTAATGGCTTTTTGGCAAAAAATACATATGGTATGTCAAGTATTTTAGCTATTTTTTCTACCTTTTTCTTTTTATTACTATTTGATACTATATATAGTTTTACACCTTGTCCTTTTAGGTCTTTTGCCCATTTTTCTACACTTTTGGTCATATTTTGACTATAATCTATTAAAGTATTATCTATATCTAATATTAATGCTTTTATTTTATTTTTCTTTAAAAATTCTATTGTTATTTCTTCTACTTTATTAAAATATGCATTTGGATAAATCAAATTAATTCCTCCAATATTTAGTCTATTTTTCAGATATATATTATCAATTAGAAATTTTTTTGTCAAGGAAAACTAAGAGGTTTTGATTAGTTTTGGAGCTAAAAAATATAGATTATAAAGAAATATATCCATTTTATTAACTCTTCTTTTTGTTCTTTTTTACTTAATCTATATATCTTTGGTATCTCAATTATATGTATTTCTAAATCTTTTGTCAATGTCGCTTTTTTCCCTTTTTCTTCTATTATTCTCCGATTTAAACAAATTCACAAACAACAAAAAAGGACGCTTTTTGTCATTTAAGACAAAATTTCTCGTCCTTGAAAATCTCATTTGCAAAATCTATGCCTTCCAATTGTTACTGTCATTGGTCTTGACCATATCCATTTATTTGTTGCTGTTGATGGATTAAAATAGTAAATCGCCCCATAAGTTGGGTCCCAACCATTTAAAGCATCTTGTGCTGCTTTTTTTGCTGTTGAATCAGGCGATAAATTTATCTGTCCATCTCTTACTGCATCAAATGCCCCTGATTGATAAATTACACCTGATATTGTATTTGGAAACGAACTTGATTTCACCCTATTCATCACAACAGCACCGTACTGCTACTTGTCCTGCATATGGCTCACCTCTTGCTTCTCCATAAATTATTCTTGCTAGCAAATTCAAATCACTTGAATTACTACTTGTTGATGAACTAGAATTACTTGAACTGTATATTCCCATAGCTTTTAATGTATTAGGTCCTGCAATTCCATCTACTGTAAGTCCATTTTTCCTTTGAAAATACCTAACAGCTTCTTGAGTCTCGCTTCCATAAATCCCATCTACATTTCCGTTATAATAGCCCCATCTTTTTAACTTTGTTTGTATTTGCCTTACTTCTTCTCCTCTAGAGCCATATTTCGATAAAGCTTCTACCTCGCTATTTTCGAAGGAAAATATAAATATTCCTGATATAGTAACTAAAAGAAGTAAAATTATTAAAACAATTCTTCCTTTTCTATTTTTTACTGTTATATTTTTCTTTACATTTTTACTATTATTTTTTAAAATCTTGTTTTTCACCATAAAAAACCTTCCTTGATAAAATAATCTAATTATTCTTATTTTTGTCAAGAAAGGTTTTTATTATTCAATTTTTATGTTTCTTTATTTGTTTATTTTTTGATTTTCTAAGAACAATATGTACATAATATGCTTTCTAGTCCTACTTGTAAATCAATTTCTCCTATTTTATATTTATAATCTAAATCTCTTAAACTTTGCAAAATTATTTTTAATTCATTTTCTTTAAAATATTTTGCTTGCATTTGATATTTTTTTACTAAAAAGGTTTGGTTTGGCTTTAAATTTAAACTTTGAGCTATATTTTTATTTTCTTTCATTGCAATTTTGGTTAAATAGATTTTTTTGAAATGATTATATAATGTAATTAGTATTTTTTGTAAAGGCTCTTTTTCATATATTAAATTTTGTAGAACTGTCAATGCTGTCTTTGTATCTTTTTTACCCAAACTATCTGTTAAATCGAAAATCACACTTTCTAATTTCTTTATTGTTAATTTATCTATATCTTCTTTTTTTATCTTTCCATTTTCTCCTGCATATTCAATAAGTTTTCTAATTTCATTTATTAAATCTTGCATATTTGTTCCACAAGATTCAATAAAATATCTTAGGTTATTACTATCTATTTCTACTTTATATCCGGTTACAAATTGCTTTTAGTCTTTTTTCTAATTGCATTGGATTTTGAGCTTTAAATTCACAGATTGTACCATATTTTTCTATTGTTTTAAATAATTCTTGCTTATTATCTACTTCTTCTTCTACAATTACTAAAATAATACTTTCATTAATTATTTTTATATTTTCTTTTATATAATCTACTAATCTTTCTTTTATTTTCGCAAGCTCTTGATTTTTTCTCTTTCCCTCTTTTTTTAAAATCCCGGAATTTCTTACAATTATTAATTTTTTTTCATATCCGAATGCTGGAGTTTCAAGTTCTGATACCAACTGATTTAAATTAGTATCATCTATTAGAATATAATTTATACCTTTTACACATTCACCAAATATTTTTTTTATTTTATTTAATGATGTCTCTAAAAGAAACAATTCTTCTCCATATAGTAAATAGATGCTACACAAATTTCCCGCTTTTAATTCTTTTTCTAAATCCTCTATACTAATCATTTTTTCTCCTTCAAAATTTCACTAAGGTCCGTCCCTAAATCCCTACAGTTTTTCTGCAAATTTTGCTGAATGTGCATGACAAATTGCTATTGCCATACTATCTGTTATATCATCTAGTTTTGGAAGTTTTTCTTCATTTAATATCATTTTTACCATTCTTTGCACTTGAATTTTGTCTGCTCTTCCATAACCTGTTACTGCTTGTTTTACTTGAAGTGGTGTATATTCAAATATGTCTAAAGAGTTTATTCTAGCTGTCATAAGAATTACACCTCTTGCTTGTGCTACATTTATTGCTGTTTTTGCATTATTGTTAAAAAACAATTCTTCTATTGACATCGCATCTGGGTTATATTTATTTATTATATCATTTAAATCTCGATATATTTTTTCTAATCTTAATGGAAAAGATTGTCCGAGCTTCTGTTAGTATTGCTCCAGATGTTAAAAGTTTAAATTTATTTCCTATATAGTCTATCACACTATATCCGGGTTATTGCAAAACCCGGATCTATTCCTAATATTCTCATATGTATTTCTTCCTTTTATTTATTTAGTATTATTCTAAATACTTCTGCAACACTCCAAGCTTGGTTTATTGCACCTTTTGGTAAGTATGGCTCTTTAGAATCATATATTTCTGCAATTCCGCCAATACATCCTCTTTCATATATTTCTTTTTTAAATGTATTATTTGTTTTTATGCAGAATTTTAAAATTTTTTCTTTTAACTTGTTTTTTTCTTCTCTTGATTTTGTATATTTTTCCATATTTTTTAAAGCATCATAATATAGTCCTAAAAGCCAGGTCCAAGTAATTCCTTGATGATAACTTTTATCTCTTTTCTTTGGACTTCCCGAATATTCTTCTACATACCCTGGATATCCTTTTGCTAAAGTCTTTAGTCCATAAGGATTAAGTAATGTTTTTTCAACCACATCTATTACGTTTTTAGCTTCTTGTGATATTGGGTTTAACACTGGATATGTTAAGCTTAATGCAAATAATTGATTTGGTCTAATCCTTCCATCTCCGAATCACATCATACAAACAATTTGTTTCTTCATTATAGAATTTTAGATTAAATGAAAATTTACAATTTTCAGCAAGTTCTTTATATTTATTTGCTTTTATAAAATGCCCCATCTTTCTTGTTAAATCCATCATTATCATATTTGCATTATACCACATAGCATTTAATTCAACTGTTTTTCCATTTCTTGGTGTTATTGCTTTTCCATCATATTTTACATCCATCCATGTATTTTGTGTATTTTCTGTACCAGATGAAATTAATCCATCTCCATCTAAGTAAATATTATTTTCATCTACATCTATTTTCCCACAATAACTATCTATTATATTTTCTAATACATCATATAAATATTCTTTTACAAACTTATAATCACCTGTATAATCTATATATTTTTGTACTTGTTCAAATAACAATAAAGATGCATCTGAACTATTATATAATGGCCTATTATCATATCCAGAATACCCATTTGGAACTAACCCGAATTTTGTATCTCTTACCATAGTAAGTAATACTTCTTTTGCTATCTCAAACCTTCTTGGAATTAGAAGCAATCCTTCAAATGCAATTAACGAATCTCTTCCCCAATCTAAGAACCATGGATACCCTGCAATTATTGTATGTAAATTAAAACTTGGTCTATTTACAATAAAATTATCTCCTGCTAATAAATATGTTTTTATTAGTTTTTCATTTTCTAGCTCTTCTTTTGTTTTCTTTTCATTTCTTATATCTATTAATAATGAATTATTAAATAGTTTTTCTAGTCTTTCTATTTCAGAACTTATAACTTTTTTACTATCTATTTCTTCAATATTATTTTCTAAAGAACAAATAAAAGATATTTCTTTTTCTTGTCTTGCTGGAATCTCTACCTCATATACTCCTGGAACACTATGATTCTCCTCTGGATAGAATCCTCTTTTTTCTTCCTCAATATAAAACATATTTTTAAATATATCATTATTATGTTCTATATACTTTCCTTCTGAAAGATGCATATATATTGGGGTTTGAGCATTATTATCAATTATCATTTTTACTTTATTATCTTTTATTTCTTGTTTTAAATCAAAATTATGGTCAGTATTCATTGTATGAAAATCTCTAAAGTTTACAACTGGTGCTAAAGTTAGTTTTGCTTTTGCAGTTCCAGTTTTTATTTTATAATATACAACTACTGTATTTTTGCCATATTCCATACAAATTATTTTAGATATTTCTACTCCTCCTGCTTTATATTTAAATATTGGAACATATGCTTTTTCAAAACTTTCCTGATAATTATATCCATGAGAAATATATTCTTTACATACATTAGTATATAAATCATATTTTCTCCCTCTTGTCTCTAAACTTTCATCAAGTTTAGATAATATCAAAAATCTTCTTGCAGGTGGTGTAAGTGGTGCAATTAAAAGACCATGATATTTTCTTGTGTTTGCTCCTATTATTGTAGATGAACTAAATCCACCTATTCCATTTGTTATTAACCATTCTTTTGATAATCCATTTTCCAAATTAAGATTTTCTTTCGTAAACTTCATATTTTCCTCCATAAATATTAGAAATTTTATTTTTTATATTTACTATTTTCTAATTGTTTTAACATTTCTTCTCTTATTTCTTGAGGATTTCTTTTTCTTCCTCTGTTACTTTTTGGTTTTACATTATTCTTTTTAGTTATTGTTCTTTTATTTTTTTCTACTTTAGTTCTTCTTCTTGCTTTTTCATCTGCTTCTCTTATTGATGCTATTCTTTCACTATATTTATTACTAAACTTACTTTTACTTTTCTTTTTAGTTTCTTTTGGAAGTTTTCCTTTTGCCTCTTTCTTTGCTTTTTTCTCCATATTTTTCTTTATTTTATTTATTCTTTTTTCTTCTCTTAGTTTAGTATTTAACATTAAATATTGTGGGTCATTTTGCTTATCTTGATATTTTAAATCATCACAAATTAATTCTATTATAGATGAAGCAACTAAACTTGGGTCATGACGAATATGTTCATCTTTTATCATTGATAAGTTTCTTTGCAAGAATTTTATTCCTTTTACTTTTTCAATATCTTGCTCTACTAAGTCTTGTCCCTCTAAATTATATTTTTTAATAAATTCTGGAATAATTTCTCCTGTATCATATATACAATAATCTACAATTCCACTTCCACAATGTTCTATTATTGCATTTAAATGGTCAGATACTGTATAATTATCTGTTTGTCCAGGTTCTGTCATAATATTACTTACATATACTTTAATTGCTGTACTTTCTTTTATCGCTTTTGCAACTCCATTTACAAGTAAGTTTGGTATAACATTTGTATATAAACTTCCTGGCCCTATTATTATACAATCTGCATTTTTAATTGTTTCAACAACTCCTGGAGCTGGTCTGCAATTAGATGGACTCAAATATATTCTATTTATTTTAGTTACTTTATCTGATACAACCTCTGGAATCCTTGATTTTTCTTTTACTATATATCCATTTGCAAGTTCAGCAACAATATTCATTTCATCTAAAGTAACTGGTATTACTTTTCCTATCATGTTTATAACTTCATTACTTCTAATTACTGAATCTTCAAAATTTCCATTTACATTTTTCATAGCTGAGAAATATATATCAGAAAAGCTAAGACCTTTTAATCTTCCTGAAGTAAAGTTATAATTAAATAATTTACTTACTTCTTCATCTTTTTCTGCAAGGGAAATTATACTATCTTTTACATCTCCTAAAGGTAAAACATCTAATTCTCTTCTTGACTCTGTTACACCTTCTCCATAATCTGAGATTGTAACTATTGCAGTTAAATTACTTGTGTAATTTTTAAGACCTGATAAAACTGTATTTAGTCCAGTTCCACCACCAATTACAACAATGTTTGGCCCTTGGTCATATACTGTTTTATTAAATATTAGAGATTTTACATTTACATTTTTCTTGTTTTCCATTCTCTCATCAGTTGACTCAATTAAAACCTCTAATGTTCTTTTATTCAAGCATATTAAACCTATTACAATTGCTAGAAATCCTACTACAAATATTGCAACAACTTTACCTACTTCTTGGAAAGAAATTTCTTTCATAACTAAAATTTCTGCTAATCCATAGCAAGAAAGAATAATACCTACTAAGATTAAGAATATCCATCTTTTCATTTTATTGCTTGATTTAAACCATTGTAAAAAACCTTTCATTTTTTGCTTACTCCTATCTACCTACTATTTTAACTTCTAATTCTATCTTCTTATGGAATTTTTCTTCTATTTTTTCTTTAATGTATTCTACTAAATCTAAAACATCTTTTGCAGTTGCATTTCCTTTATTTACAACAAAACCACTATGTTTGGTTGAAACTTCTGCTCCTCCAATACTAAAACCTTTAAGTCCTGCATCATCAATTAATTTTGCTGTTATAAAATCTTCTCCTCTTTTAAATGTACTTCCTGCTGATGGCATTTCTATTGGTTGTTTTTCTTTTCTATATTTTGCAAATTCATCCATCTTTTCCTTTATTTCTTCTTTTGTTCCTTTTTTTAATTCTAATGTAACTTCTGTAACAATATATTTATTGTTTTTAAACATACTTGTTCTATATCCAAATTCTGCTTCTTCATTTGAAAACACATGCTCATTTCCATCATAATCAAAAGCTTTTATAGTTTTTACTACATCTTTCATCTCTCTTCCATGAGCTCCTGCATTCATAATTATTGCTCCACCAATTGTTCCTGGTATTCCTGATAGTTCTTCAAATCCTTCTATTTCATTTTGCAAACATTTTTGTCCTAAAATTGTTAATTTATATCCCGCATCTACCTTAATTTCTACATTTTCTTTTTTATCTTTTATTTCTATATTATCTAATCTTATATTTACTACTATTCCTTCTATTCCACCATCTAAAACTAATAGATTACTTCCATTTCCAACAATCGTTACTGGAATATTATTTTCCTTTGCAAAAATTAAAACTTCTTTTAATTCTTCCTTAGTTTTTACTATTATGTAACAATCTGCTGGTCCTCCAATTTTAAATGTTGTATGATTTTTCATAGGCTCATTATATTTTATTTGTTCTTTATTTATATTTAAATTAGATTTTTCAATTAAATCCTTTATCTCCAAAAAAACACTTCCTTTTTTATTTTACTTTTTATCTTATGTATTTACTTAGGTTAATATATCATTTTTTTTGATATTTTACAAGTCATAAAAAGACAATCTATTAATATAATTTAAATATGGAAAGGAGAAATTGATGTTTTCTAAATGTAACATATATGTAATAAAGTTAAAAAGAAATTTTTTACCAATGGTATTTGTATTTTTCACATTAGGTTTGCTTGTTTTTTCTAGCAGTAATTTACCTGCTGTAAAACAAGGATTAGAGCTTTGGGCATCGTCAGTTGTTCCTTCACTTTTTCCTTTTTTTGTAGCAACAGAGTTATTAATTAATACAAATCTAATTACGCATCTTGGTTATTTATTAAATCACTTTATGAAACCTATTTTTAATATTTCAGGAGAAGGTGCATTCTGTTTTATTATGGGTTTAATTTCTGGTTATCCTGTTGGTGCAAAAATTGCTTGTAATTTTAGACAAAATAATATTTGTAGTAAAGAGGAATGTGAAAGATTACTTAGTTTCACAAACAATTCAGGTCCACTTTTTATTGTTGGAACCGTTGGAGTTTTAATGTATAAAAATACTACTATTGGTCTTTTACTACTTGTTACTCACGTTTTGGCTTCAATAACTGTTGGAGTTATATTTAGATTTTGGAAGAAAAATAAACATTCAAAAGATTTCTATAATTCATCTATTGAAAAAACAAAATCAAAACAAAATGTTTCTTTTTCAAATTTGGGTGAAGTATTAGCTAAAAGTATTACATCTAGTATTTCTACGATACTACTTATTGGTGGATTTATTGTTATATTTGCAAGTATAATTTCAATTTTAAAATCTAGTGGAATATTAAATATGTTTACCACAATACTTGCACCTATATTTAATGAACTAAATATTAGTTCATCATTTATCAGCCCTCTTTTAACTGGGTTTTTAGAGATAACTAGTGGAATAAGTACCATATCTAGTATCGCTTTTAAAAAAATTTCTGTAAATATTATTTTTACTGCTTTTCTACTTCGGGTTTGGTGGTATTTCTGTTCTTCTACAAGTTTGGAGTATTGTTTCTAAAACAGATTTATCTATAAAGCCATATGTTTTAGGAAAACTTTTACATGGAATACTTG
>OCPV01001434.1_pt1 | contig 13065 bp, 21 predicted proteins | sample 1538511 | NCBI WGS metagenome assembly OCPV01 (sample SAMN04571704, study PRJEB22368) | human gut metagenome | biome: human gut; material: stool | host: Homo sapiens | place: Luxembourg | collected 2012-08-30 | reverse complement strand
GATTATTTAACTCATATATAGAAAATGTATCTAAAAAAATAAAACCACACAAAAATACGTGTGGTCTTTTGAACTCATTAACTTTTATTATCTTTTATTATCTTTTATCGATTACAATGACCATGGGCATCCAGTCATACTTGCCTACGTCGCATACCCACTTTAGCTCAGGCTTAATATTTTCCTTTAGAAACTCCAGGAATAAAGCCCAAACTATGAATAAGTCCATCTGACTTACCTCATAGTTTCCATCTTTTAAAAATAAAACTTTAAATATAATTTTTTCTTGGAGCCCTACTTTTACTATAAAAATATATATTGCTGTCATTAAGGCAGTATACAAAATGACTCGGTATATAATTCCGTATAGAATTGTTGTTCCTAGAAAAGATACTAGGATAACCAAAACCATACTAATAGTGTACTCCAATGTAAATTGACGGCAAAAAGCCTCAAGCATATTTGGTGAAACCAACTTTCTTAAATCATCCGCTTTTCGAGGAGCAATTATTTTTTTGCTACTCAAGAGGCCTAGCAATACTAAGCATGCAAGTAACTTGCTCTTGCTTAGTCTTTTTTTTGCAATACACACTTTTACTATGAATAAAAGTGTAAATGTTAGGCTGTATAAGCACAAAAATAAGAAAAAAGCCCCTAAGTAGTTTATTTTGGAGAAAAGTATGATAATTGTAGCTACTAGAGTTGTAACTGCTACTATTACAACTTCTACAATTTCCGTACCAAACTTTTCATCCTCATCCCCATTCGTTCCACATTCAATTAGAATCTGCCCCTTTTCCTCTTGGGCTGAATAGTACTTCCCTTTGTAATTTATCCGAATTCCATCGGATGATCCTTCGACTAATCTTTTCATTTTTCCTCCTTAGTATAGTTAATAAGTTCACCGAATCCCTTTTTAGGACTCGATTTTATTATATCACAAATTTACATAATTTTTAATTTTACTTTAAAAAAAGAAGTTGCTTTGGCAACTTCTTTTGATATTTATACTTATTATTAATAATTTTCAGCTTTAATTTCAAAGAATGATTTTGGATGACTACATACTGGACAGATTTCTGGAGCATATTTTCCGATAACAATATGTCCACAATTTCTACATTTCCAGATTCTTTCGTCATCACGGCTAAATACTAATCCACCTTCAACATTTTCGATTAATTTTTTATATCTAGCTTCATGCTCTTTTTCTATTTGTCCTACAGCTTCAAATAAGTATGCAATATGGTCAAAACCTTCTTCTTTAGCTTCTTTAGCCATTCTATCATACATATCTGTCCATTCGTAGTTTTCACCTTCTGCAGCCATTTGTAAGTTCTCTACTGTAGATTTTATATCTCCACCTTGTAATAATTTAAACCAAAGTTTTGCGTGTTCTTTTTCATTATCTGCTGTTTCTTGGAATATTGCAGCTATTTGCTCATATCCTTCTTTTTTTGCTTTGCTTGCAAAATATGTATATTTGTTTCTTGCTTGTGATTCACCTGCAAAAGCCTCCATTAAATTTTTCTCAGTTTTTGTTCCTTTAAGTTCTTTTTCCATTTTAATTCCTCCTTAAATTTTATTTTTTGATTTACAATCATCGCATATTCCAACTACTTTTACACAATCAACTTTAAATTCTTTTCCTATTTGACTGTTAATTTTTCTTTCTATATCCTCTCTATTAAATGGATATGTAAAGTCAAAAACTTTCCCGCATTCTGAACAAACAGCATGATTATGTTCTTTATAGAAATAATCATATCTATCTGGTTTATTAGGAATAGTAATTCTTTTTAAAGCACCATTTTCTACTAAAATATTAATATTTCTGTACACTGTACTTTTACTAATTTTAGGTTCTTTTTGTAATGCTTTAAAATAAATTTCTTCTGCTGTTGGATGTGTTCTTGTATTTTTCATTATTTCTAGTACAACTTCTCTTTGTTTGGAATAGTTGTTCATAAATCCTCTCCTTTAAATTAGGAATTATTCCTAATTTCGATTGTATTTTATATTAATTTTTTTAGTTTGTCAATAGGATTTTTGCAAATTTTTAGTTATACTTTTTTCTTGTTGATAATTAATCAAAGTTGAAAATATTATTAAAGCATAATATAAAGAAAAAGAATTTGATTTAGAATGGAACTATAACAAACAAATAAATAAATTGGAAAAAGAAAATAATCATTTGTGCAAAATTATAGATAAATTTTATGAAACAATAGATAAATTTATAGTTTGGATTTGTCATAAATTTGGCATTGGAGAATCAAAAGAATTAGTTAGAAATTTTCAAGAAGAAACTCGCACTTTTATTGACCCTGTAAAGCAATTAGAACACGAAGAAAAAGAGAAAAAATGGGATTTAGAAATATAAAAAGAACCCTCTTACGAGGGTTTAGCAGGTATTAACCTACATTGATTTGTCAGCACATTAGGATTGGATTGACAACGCCATCTCCTTCATAGTCATATTCCTTATTGTGCCATCTGCGAGGCTCATGTTCTTTTCCTACCTAATAATGCGATTTTCCTTCATCTTTTCATTCCAAAGCTGGACAATTCTAGCAGGATTCGCATTCTTTTCAGTTACTGAAACATATGCTCCGTTAAATTCAAATTCAATGGCTTTTAAACCATTAAAGTTGGAACCTTTCTCAAAGCATCCTGCAACATTCTTAGCCAAATAATCTATTGTGCAAAAGAAAGAAGGGTCGATAACCATAATGCCTTCTTTGAGTGACTTTACTTTAAAAGCCTCGCCATCACCAAACCGAAAACAAAGAGAAACGTCGTTGGTACCGATGGTAGATTTTAGACTTTTTATATTTTCACTTCATTTTTTATAAATTCTTGTAAGTAAGTATTTAAGCCACTTTCAAAGTATTTGTGTTCTAAGTATTTTATTTCTTTTCACTTCATTTTTTACAACTTTTCTTTGGCGTTGCATTAAAAATTGCATTAAATTAAAAGAAGTCTATGCGACTTCTTTTGCTAGCTTAACTATTTCATCAAAATCTCTTTTCCCTGTTACATATTTTAAACTTGGCAAGCTCAAAAGTAAATAGTCTCGCAAAATTTTTATGTATTCTTTTTCTGTTTTTATATTTAATATTTTTATCATTTGTAGAGATTTCTTATAAGCTTCTTTCATATTCATATAAATCACCTCTACAATTATTGTATCATATTATGTAAAATATTTGTGTCGAAATTTGTCAAAATTAAATTTTAGTAAATTTATTTGTTTTTATGTCGATTAAAGTATTGACCAGGTAGTATAATTTTTGATATAGTAATGAACAGTTGAATATCTCCTTCAAAGTTAGGTGCATAGATTAGTATTTAATTTCTATGTCTAACTTGAATATTATTTTATGCACCTGGCTTTCTTTTGACTGCAAGGTGTAAATACGAAAGAAGGAGGTGCTTTATGGAAAATAAGTACATAAGCATTGGGTTCATGTTTCTTTGTTTAGCAATACTGGTTGGAACAATTGGCATTTTCGGATATCAGTTGTTCATAAACAAAGAAAAGGTTGAAGTCAGTCCAGTAACTAACCTCAACCAATCCAATAATTCAACCATCGAATAAGGGCTTCGGCTCTTATTCTTTTTTATTAATTAATATATATAATAATTATTCTTTAGTGTCAATAAATATTACAAATTGTTCACAAAAATGTAATATTTAAGTAAAAAAATTGTAACATTTCTATTGCTATCTGTCAACATTATAACATAAATTTCTAAAAATTGCAAATTTAAAGAATCTTCAAACTTTCTTGAAATATCAGTAAAAATCGGCTTTTTAAAATCAATTTTAAGCCGTTTTATTTTTTCATTAATATACTTTTTATACCTTGATTTTCAATAGTTTTCAAAAATTTTTTTGATTTTTCGAAAAAAGTCTTGACATATGCACTTGTAGATTATCTTGCAGAAAATATAGAATATTAAAAAAGAGCTAGACTAGAATTGAAGTGAACCCCTAAAAGTTGGACATTTTTTAGATTCAGTACAAATTAATCTAATCTAGCTTTTTATATATTATTTTATTCCGTCCAGTCCATTTTGCAAATCCTACTTTGTGTTTGTTACTTCCATCAACCTTGTAAACTATAATAGGTCTATTCTCAAATAGTCCCCAGCATTGAGCTTTTTCCCAAGGATTTAGATATCCGATTGGTTCTTTTAAATTACAATCTTTATAGATTGTCTCTTTCGTACTTCCGTTATGATATTCTTTCAATTCGAATCCCTCCGTTCCGCTTGGATTTTCTACTGGTGTGTTTGGTTGTTCCACATTAGTATTTCCATTTATATTTAAAAATTCAAATAATCCATCAGCAATTGCTTTTGCACACTTATTTCTATAATCATCAGATTTTAACAACGCCAATTCTGTTGCGTTATCCATAAATCCACATTCACACAAGATTGCTGGCGCTTCACTTTCTCTTACAATATGTAGGTTTCCTACTTTTACTCCTCTGTCCCTTAAGCCTGTTGATTTAATTAATTTATTTTGTACACAATTAGCAAGTTTTTCAGCTTTTCCACCTCTAGCAATTATATAAGTTTCAATTCCATTTGCATTTCCCCAATTACCAGTAAAAGCATTTGCATGTATGCTTATAACAAAATCCACATTATTACTATTCATTTTATTTGTTCTTGTTCTCAACGCTACATCTGTAACTCCACTTGTATCATCTGTTCTAATAGTTTGTATTCCATTGCTATGTAAAATATTTTGTAGCTTTGTAGCTGTTGCACTATTAAAATCCCATTCTCTCATGCTATCATCTGGCGCTCTTTTACCTGCTGTATTATGTCCATGTCCTGCATCTATTGCTATTAACATTTTTTATCTACTCCTCTCTGCTAGGCATATCAGAAGGGTCTTCATATACTTGTCCTTCTGGTTTTGTGATATTTTCATCTGCATTACTTTCAATTATTATTTCATCATCTTTTTTAAACTCTACTGCCATTTTATTTTTCCTCCTTCTTCTTTAATATTTCCCCTAGTTTTCCAAGATTTACACCTGCTTTTTTTAAATTTTCTAATATAGACATTACTTCCATTATACAAATATAAACTGTTATTACTTGAGCAACTGCTTGAAGTCCAAAGGCAAATTCCACTACATAACCAACTAAAATAGCTACTATTAATAAGCATTTATGCAATAATCCTTCTCTCATTACTTTACTATCTACATTTTTGTTTATTACAGCTTGTATGTATCCTGTAAGTATATCTAAGCCACTAAAAATTAGCGGTGTAATTACTTGCCAAACTATATTACTGAATGTTAATGTTTTTACTAATCCTTCCATAATTTCATTCCTTTCTTTAAATAACACTTAATAAATTAAGTAGCACCATATATAGTGCTACTTTTAAAATGATTCTTATTTTTTTCATTTTATTTTATTCCTATAACTCTTTTACAAAATCTTTCTATGCTTTCTGCATGCATGCTAGCGCTATTATGTACCATACTTAAAAAAGATTCTATATTTAATGTTTTTCCTTTGTTGTTAATAGTACCCATTATATGTGTTGTTACAGCATTTCCAGTACTTACTTTTCTATCACTACTCCAAAAATATTAACTTGTGTTTCAGTAGTTATACTTTTGTTTGTTATACTTATATTTCCTGAAGCACTAACTTTTCCTACGTAAATATCTGTGTTATTAGATACATTAATATCTGTAATATCACTAAGGTTTATTCCCGTCTCAAATAAATTTGTGTTAGCATTTGTATTGTTAACTTTACAAACTATATCAATAAAATGTATTTTTCCTATTTTATAATCAAGTGCTCTAGTTACAGAAGTGACTTTATCTGTTTTTGTATTACTTATATTTCTTATTATTACTTCATTTTGTTTACAAAGAGGTATCATCTTTGACACCTCTTTTCTTTTTTAGGTTACTTGTGTGTGTGTGTGTGTGCAGCCACAAGGCTTTCAGCTTTTATTTTTTTCATTATTTTATCCTCCTACTAATATTCTAAGATTCTGGTTTTCCATCAAATCTACGCCACGAAGACCACACAGCAGGGCTTCCTGTTTTTTGTCGTATAGATATAAAACTGTCAAATGGATTTATGATTATTTGCTGAAGAAAACTATTATTAATTACGATCAATTGACTCCAGTCTGCATCATTGCAAGAATTTTTCGGAACGTCTGCCCCTATCCAATAAATACCTGCTTGTGTAAGATCATTTAAATCATTTACTGAGACTTTGCCCCTCCCTATTAAAGCCATATTCAAAGAATTATTAATTTTTTCTTGTATCAAATCATCTAACTTTTTTTCAGACGGTATCATTATATTCCCCCCTTACAACTAAATCTAGTACATCTCCCTTTTCTAAGTTCCAGTCCGTTGTGGTTTTTATTTTATTACTTATACTTCCTGTATCTCCCACTTCTCGATAATGTCCATCTGTTCCTGTATCATCGCTGCTTTTTAGCAATCTTTCTCCATTTAAGTACACATCTAATACTTCTTCTCCAACTTTGTAATAGCAAGGAAGTGTTATTTCTTGTCCTGCTGTTGTATCAGCATTTATTTTAAGGTAGTAAGTACTTGTAAGCAAATTTTTCTGAGCTTTATTTAAATTAAATGCAGATAAAGGTGTATTTCCAGAGTAAACTGCTTCTGTTATTTCATGTTTTTTACCTTCTATCTCTATGTATCCTTTAGACACTAATTGTCCGTCTTCAAATTCTAATATTTTCATTTTTTACCTCACTTTAGTTTATATCTTCTTCCAATTGATTTACTCGGCTCTCTAGTTTTTCTATTATTTCCTGTTGTTCTTTAATCGCTTGCAAACAACAACTTGACAAGCTATATATATCTGCTCCGTCGTTTTCTTGAGATGTTAATTCTTTTGAATATTTATATTTATCTCCAATCACAAAGCCTATATGTTTTTTATCTGTATCCTTTTCAGACTTTAAGTTATATTTATAAATATCAACTTGCTTAATAATATTTATAGCATTTTCTAATTTTTCAATGTTTTTCTTTTGCTTTTCTAAAGATGTTTGAGTTAATACTGGAGTATGTATGCCATTTCCATATATACTAGTGTTTGAGCCGTCTTGATCATTCAAAGAAATAGCTGCTTGACTTAAATACCCTCCTTGAAAATATATAGCGCTGCCTCCTGTTCCTCTGTTAAGCCACATTCTTGAACCACTTGCTGCAAAAGTATCTCCGTTGCTACTTTTGACTGTAAGGTATTCTTTTGAATCTGACGGAACATTATTTAAGTTAATTTTTCCGCCCATCAATATTTGCATTCTTGCAAGTCACATTTCCATTTTTATCGACTTTAAAATTTGTACTATTAATATTTATATTGTCTGATGTTAAATCTATTTCTTTTCCGCTCAAGAGAAATCTTATTAGCATTGATTTTAATTGTTTCAGCAGATTGATTAATCCTTGAAATAATTTCACTTTTCCCCACCTTCTTACTTACTTCGCTATTAATTGAATTTGCTGTTTGCGTAATTTTACTTTGCATTTCTTCTGTTGTTGAATAATCTTTAAATTTCTTATTTACAGTACTCGTTATGCTCTGAGCTGTTTGAGTAATTGTTGAATTTAATTCTGTTACTTGATTTTCTAAATCGTCTGTTGTTGCATAAGATGTTAATTTTTGATTTACACTTAATTCTATACTTTGTGCAGTTTGAGTAATTGAACTATTCATCTCATTTTTTGTAGCATATATATCATTAAAATCATTTTTAATTAAATATTCTGCATAGAAACTGTTGCCTTGCATATCCATTAAATATATATAGTTGTCCCCTTCAAATAGTTTAATATTTACTTCTGTCAATTCTTCTATTTTAGGCTCATCTAAAACAGATAGAACTCCAAATTGACTTAAACTTAATCTTCTTGTTACATATGTTCTATCCATCTCTATATTTAAACTGTCATAAACATTGCCTTTAATTCTTAACTCTTCTATATTAATTATATATTCCTTTTTTTCTGAAGAAGGATTTGAACTTGGCTGTTTATCTACTATTATTTTATATTGCATCTTTTACCTCCTTGTATTTGGCAATAAACTGCCTCTTGGATAAAGATTTGTTGCAGGAAATAAGTTAGTTTCATATGTTTTGTTACCTCTTATTTCAAGTTCTAAAATGTCTGCTTCTCCTGCATCTTCTAAATGTATTTCTGTTGTTCCTTCTACTTCTCTTTTGTATATAATCGTATCTGATACTTGTTGTTGGATTTGGTCTACTGTTTGTTCTATTTGTGTTAACTGATTTTCAAACTCTCCTTGATTTTCTATAATTCCTGTTATTGTTTGCTCTTGTTTATTTACTATTATTTCAGTTCTTTTTGCTATTTGTTCGGCACTTGCAACATTTTGGTAAGCTACTGTAGCTTTTGTTATACTCGGTGCTGACATTTCTGTTTCTAGTCCATTTGGACTTTTATGATAAAATCTAAATAAGAAACTATTATATGTATTGCCTTCAAAATCAACCATTTGTATATTGTCTAGTGTTTCCAAATAAGGCAATCCTTGTGCTGTCATTTCGTATGCTTTATATTCAAACCCTTTTACAGCATTAAAAATAGCAGTTATTAACTGCTGTCTTTTTGCTTCTGTATAAGCAAATGGATTATCATTTATTATTAAACTATTTTCTCCGTCAAATAAAATACTTTGCTCGTCTTTCATGACTACATTTTCGCCTTCGACATCACTCATGCCCAAACTAACTAAATTAATTGGATGCGTTGCTCTTTTTATTTCCGCTTCTGAATAGTCTGTTAGATTAAACACTTTTCTTACAGGTCCTGTCGTCTTAGGAGTTATAAAATATAGCTTATCATCATTTTTTATTTTTGCGACTGTTCCACTTATTTGAGCTATTGCACTTATTACTTGTCTTATTAAAGTTCCTTGTGAGAATTGATTACTATCTACAATAAAATCCACATTAGGAAAGTCTGTTGTAGCTAGAGTAATGCCTGCTTTATTACAAGCTTCTTGTGCTACTTGTCCTAGAGTAACATTGTTGTTAGAATATTGTAAATCACTTGTATACTCTATATTAGTTTTTAGCATATAATCTATTGCATTAATTGTTGTTATCTTAGTTGTATCATTTGGCTCTGGATCTTGTGTAATATATGTCCCTAAATCAATCCATTCTATTCCTGCAGATGTTTTTATGCCTGTAAAATATTTAAACTCTTTTCCTTCTAAATCAACACTACTGTCTATTTCAAAACTTAATGCTTTTGCTATTGCTGTTCCAAATATATTTCCTTTTTCGTAGCAATCATCGTCTAGTTCGACGTTATTTATTGCATATTCTTCATCATCCAATACTATCTTATCATACTGCGTCGTGCTTTTTGAGTAAGCTTCCTTTATAGTGTCTGTTACATTTATCATTCAGACACCTCCCCGCATTGCTCTAAAGTAACTTCAAATTCATCATATCTGTGATTTTTTGTAATAGACAATATAGAAGTTTCGGGAAACGTTACATAGAATTTTTTAGTAAGCATTTTTTGCTGTTTAGGAGAAAAATAAGAATACACATCTTCATTCTGTGAAAAATGAGACATGTAATCTTTGTATGTGTCTTTATTTAATTGACTAAACGTTATTGTAATATTTGTTTTTGGCATCTTTCCATAATTTCGCCTTATTGAGCCATCTGCCATAGTTGCTTCACTGAGCACGTCTGGCTCATCTTCTGTTATGTTGTAGCCTCCACTTAATATGTTCTTAAATTCAAAATCACCGTGTTTTAATAAAACCATATTCTCCTCCTAATATGAATATTGTAGTTGTCTTCTTGCATTTACTTTATTTGTTTCTCTAGCTAGTACCTTACTATCTAACTTTGTTGTTGTGTTTACAGTTATCTCTTTATTCTCATCGATACTATTTAAAGTAGCTTGTCTATTATCTTCTATTTGCGTTTTTGTTATTTGATTACTTGTTAAATTAGCACTTAATTTTTGTGTTTCAAAGTCTACTGCAGATTTCATTTTACTATAAACACTTTTTATATTATCGTTAAATCCTTCTCCTAATCCTAAAGCTAGATATCTACCAATTTCTTTATTCATAACTCTAGATGGAGAGTGTATTCCAAATGTACTTTTGAAACCATCTATAATTCCACCTGCAAAACTAGAAATTTTGTCTTTTAACCAATTCCCAGCACTTGTAACACCATTCCATAAACCTTGCACTAAATTCTTACCTATTTCTGCTAATTTTGAAGGTAAATTTTGAATTGTGTCTACTATATTATTAAATAGATTTTGCGCACCTTCTTTTCCTTTATTTGCTATTTCTGTTGCAAAATTGGCAACTTTATTAATTGAATTTTGTAGCCATTCCCAAATTCTACTTGGTAATTGTTTAAACCAATTTACTGTGTTGTTTATAAAGTTTGGAATATCTTTAGTTACAAACTCTATCAACTTTAATCCTAGATTTGCTATGTGTCCGAGTATCTCTCCTATAAATTTGCCAATATTTTCTGGTAAATTTTTAAACCAATCTATTACAGATGTTACAAAATTAGTGACTTTAGTTATAAAATCATTAAAAGCATTTGGAATTGTTTCTGTAAAAAACGTTATTACAGTCGTTACCAAATTCACAAAGAATGTTAAAACTTCTGTAATTACATTAATAAGAAACGTTAAAACATTTGCTACTACTGTAAAAGCTACAGCTAGAACTGTTACTAAAAATTCTCCTAAAGGTTTTAGTTTTTCTAATAACCCTCCAAAAGCTTCTCCTAATTGTTGTAATGCTGGTTGTATTGTATTCCACATATTTATTAATGCATTTTTTATTTGTTCTAATCCTGCATTTACTGTATTTCTAAAACTTTCTGATGTATTGTACAAAACAACCATTATAGCAACTATAGCAGTAATTACAGCTACTACAATTCCAGCAGGACTTTTTAAAAACGTTAATGCACTAGAAAAAGCTTTTAGTCCTGCTCCTCCAGTGGAAAAAGCTGTTTTTAGTTTTCCAAATCCAGTTATTAATACTGATACACCATTAGAAATTTGTCCAAACACCGTTAAGACTGGACCCGCAATAGCTACTATTCCTGCTATCTTTAATATAGTTTCTTGTGTTTTTTGATCCAGATTTGCAAATGCATTTGCCCATTCTGTTATTTTCTCGACTACTTTTGTAACTATCGGTAATAAACTTTGTGTTAATTCTCCTAATGCTGTTTTTAATGCATCCATAGCTGTAGAAAGTTTACCATTCATAGTTTGAGAAGCTTTTTCCATTGCGTTATAATATCTTCCACCTTCAGATGTTGCTATTTGCATAGCCTCTGCTATGTCTTCAAAAGATATTTCTCCAGCAGAAACTTCATCTCTCAAATCTGCCATTGATTTTCCAGTAGTTTCAGACATTATTTGTAACGGGTTAAAGCCAGCATCAATCATCTGGTTGATATCTTCCATTGTCGCTTTTCCAGCTGCTCCAATTTGAGAAAAAGCTCTGGTTAAGCTCATCAGTTTTTCACTATTTCCCATTGAAATATCGCCCAATGTTTGTAAATATCCTTGTGTCTTATCTGCTGCCAAACCAAATCCCAACATCATTTGTGTTGCCTCTAATAAATCTGATGTTTCAAATGGTGTTGTATTAGCCATTTCCTTTAAATCATTAAGCATATCTTTTGCTTTATCTGCGTTACCTAATAAGGTAGTTAGATTTGCTTCAAAATCTTCCATTTGAGCATTGTATTTTACACCAGCTGTTCCTAATGCTATTAAAGGTGTTGTTAATCCTACTGTAAGTGCTGTTCCTGCTTTAGTAGCAACATTACCTATCGAACTTAGTCCTTTAGATAACTTACTAGATATTCCAGATGTTGATTTCTCTAAACTATTCAAATCTGATTTTAAGGATTTTAACCCTTTTTCTAATTGCTCTTTAGTTAATTCAACTTCTATTGTAACTGAGCCGTCTGCCATAACTTCTCCTTTCTAGTCAGGCTCACAGGCTCAATTTAAAGACTTTATTCCTTATTGATTTTTATTTCTATTTCTTTTCCACATTTTTTGCATAATAAAAAGACGCTTTTTGATATTGCGTCTTTTTCATATTTTACTAATTTTTTCTTACAATAAGGACATAGAAACCATTTTTTCATATTGTCCTCTTTTCTTTTAATATGCTGATGCTTCAACAATGTTAAATGTAGCATTTTGCATAGCTTTAACCTCATCAGAACTTACAAATTGAAATATGTCAAAATCTTGACTTTGTCCTGCTGTTAAATTGTTAGCATAAACATAATCTTGATTTATTCTATTTCCATTTGCATCAACTGCTTCTACTTGAATAGTGAATGATTTTGTTTCATTTGTTTTGTTTGTAACTTTAACTGTCAATTTAGTATCAGTTAAACCATATTCATCTGTTGTTGCTTCAAAATCTCCTAAAGCTACATCTACGTCATTTGCTAAAACTTGTTCTGTGTTTTCTCCAGAAGCTGTATCTAAATCTTCGCTTAAAGCATCCAATGAATCAGATACAGTTTTTTGTGCGCTTAAAGTTATTATTATTGCAAGTATTCCTAAAATTACAGTTGCAATCATTTTTCCTTTGCTTGCTTTCTTAATTGATACAAGTCCAAATATTACTGCTAAAATTCCCATAACAAATGATAAATTATTGATTATAGGTATAAAAGATGTACATACACCTATAATTCCTAACACTAAACCAGCTGTACATAAGCTACTTTTTTCTGTTTCTGAATGTGACATATTTATTCCTCCTTTTATTTATATATAAAAAGAGTATATCACAAAAAAATAAAATTTGTGTCGAATTTTGTCGAAAATTTTATTTTTTTTACCATAAAGCTTCTGCAAAATCTTCTTCTTTTTCTTCTTCACTTCTCATATCAGGCAATTTATGTTCTTCTTGTAATTGTTTGTAATGTTTTTTCATATCCTTATCTTTAATTTTCGATAA